>Ga0099847_1000309_pt1 | contig 16788 bp, 8 predicted proteins | sample CB_VirMetaG_2_FD_78178 | JGI IMG/M metagenome (GOLD analysis project Ga0099847, IMG submission 78178) | Freshwater to marine saline gradient viral communities from Chesapeake Bay - CB_1504_2 Viral MetaG | ecosystem: Environmental > Aquatic > Marine > Coastal | place: USA: Chesapeake Bay...
CGTCTTTGAAGACGGGTTCCTTTCGGTACCAAAAGAAAACCAGGTACTACAGCATTTTTTGAGTCTGCACCCTGACTCAGGCTCTACCTTTTCTGAAGTCAATAAAGAGAAGGACGCTCAGGAGGAGCTAGACCATATGGTTGTCGAGGCGGACGCTTTGGTAGCTGCGCGTAAGATGAGTGTGACGGAGATGGAAATGATTGCTCGGGTGCTCCTAGAGATTGACCCTAGTAAGCTGTCTTCTGCTGAGCTCAAGCGCGATATCTTAATCTTAGCTAAGCGATACCCTTCTGACTTCTTGGAAGCGCTAGAAGACCCCTCTTTGGACCTGTACGGCAAGGTGTCATTAATCCTTGACAAAGGTCTTTTGGGTATGCGTAATAACGGACGCGACATCCACTTTAACTTGAAGACCAATAAGAAGCGTATGATGACGGTTCCTTTTGGTGAAGACCCGAAGTCCGCTATCGCGGCCTACTTGCAGAGCGATGACGGTATCGAGGTCTTGAAGATGCTTGACAAGCAGCTAGAGTAATTTTTTAAAAGACCTATCTTTGGTCTTTATTCATCCATAAACATTTTTTCAAATGGAAAAGTATCTAAGTATCCCCGTAACGAGCAAAGGCAATCAACTCCTTAGCTGTAACGGTATTTTAAGCGTTACCACTGCCAGCGCAACAGCCACTGATGTCGTTATTACATACAAATCAGGAACTACAGCAACTATCACGTCTGCGGCCCAGGTTAATTTTAATATGCGTAATCAAATCCAGAAAGAGCTAGCCCTTGCTTTAGCCACTGGTTGGACCAATGTGTCTCGTGAGGTATCCCCAGTCAAGGCGGTTTCTGGAATCGTAGTAGCTTAATGATTATGGAAAAGTTTTTAATCCTTCCAAACCTGCCCGTAGTAACGGGGGTTGCTGACGGCCCTGACCCTTTGGCTAACGGCACTACTAGTGGCACAGCCGATGGTTTTTTGGTTGATACAGCCGCAACGTTTTTTGATGATGGAGTAGAAGCGGGTGATGTTGTTGTTAATATCACTTCGGGTGCCACTACTACGGTTCTTACTACACCTACCGTAGATGGCGATAATTTAGCTATTGCTAACGCAGAGGTAGGCTTCTTTGAGACAGGCGATGCGTATCGAATTATGCTTGCTGCTGACGCAAATAAACTTGTTGGTTCAGGAACTAGTTTTACAACTGATGTATCACCTGGAGATGTAGTTCTAAATGGGGTTTTTGAAGAAGCTACGGTTGTTACTGTTGACTCTGATACTCAGCTTACGCTTAGCGCTCCTATTATTAGTACTGCACCTGCTGTGCCTGATGCAGACACTTACTATATTTATAGCGAAGGCGACAATGATGGAGATATTTTGCTTCCCATCACAGGAATAGCTGATGTAGAATACGCAACTAGTCTTCTAGAAGCTATTACTTATGTTGATAGAACTGTCGGAGGAAATTTAAATACTATAGCAATAGCTCATACAGCTGATGCTTCTTCTTACGCTTTTCATAACGCTTTAACTAGCGCTATTGTAAACGCGTATGAGCGACAGTGGAAAGACGTATCTATTCCGTTGGTCTTACCTCAAGGTATGCGGATTATAACAATGGCATAACTCTAAGAAAGAGTTTTTCTTTCATAAAAGGGGTCACAAATTGTGGCCCCTTTTTTTGATTTATCTTTGTCAAAAGCGTCCCTATGATAGATTCGGTAAGAAATACAGTATTGTCGATACTGAACAAGAATAATTTCGGGTATCTCTCTCCAGCAGATTTTAATTTATATGCCAAGCAGGCACAGCTCGAGATATTTGACCAGTACTTCTACGACTATAACTACCAGATTAATAAGGAGAATATTCGGCAGTCTGGTACAGGCTATGCTGATATCACAAGAAGCCTTGAGGAAGTTATCGATACCTTTTCTACGGTAGCTAATTTCACTACCAATACGTTTGCTCTTCCAGCCGATTATTTTCTTCTCAATAAACTACTCCCTACAGGAAGCAACTACGAGATGGAGCAGGTATCAAACTCAAAAATTAATTTACTCCTCTCTTCGTACCTGACCGCGCCATCGCTGAGTTTCCCTGCATATGTGCAGAATGGGAATAATGCAACGGCATATCCTAACACTATTACCTCGGGAACAATTCAGTATATCCGCTACCCGCTAGAGCCCAACTGGACGTACTCAACACTTACGGCAGGCGAACCTGTATTTGACCAAGGCCAAGCCGACTACCAAGACTTTGAGTTGCCTGCTGATGACGAGCCTCGATTGGTAAATAAGATTTTACAGTATTCAGGGGTATCAATACGTGAGATGGATGTGGTAAATTATTCACTGGGACAAGAACAGCTAGACGACCAAGCAAGCAAGTAATATGGCATACCTAACTCAATACCAATACTATGAGAACGCTGGAGCTTCACCTGAAGATGCGAACTGGGGTTCATATCAATACGTGAGCCTGCGCGATATCGTCAGCAACTACCAGCTTATGTACAGCGGTAACAACGAGCTGGTCAACGAGAAGTCTCGGTATAAGATTCTGTTTCACGCCAAGCGAGCTATACAAGAGCTGAACTACGACGCATTTAAAGAAATTAAGGTATTGCAGCTTAACGTATCGGACGACCTGCGGTTTATCCTTCCTAGCGACTATGTCAACTGGGTTCGGGTATCTATGTTTAAGAACGGGGTGGTTTTTCCTTTGACTGAAAATATTCAAGTAACTAGCGCTCAGGCTTACCTACAGGATTCCAGCAATCGCATCTTGTTTGACGAGACAGGCGCGGCCCTTAAGCCCGAGTTCTCGCCTATCGATGAGGCCCGCCTCAATAAAACGTTGAAGTCTATGTACCTCAACGAAAACAGTCCGTATAACGGATACGAGGGGTGGTGTATTGATGGATTGTGGTATTTTGACTTTCCTGTAGGGGGCGCTTGGTTTGGACTTAATACAGAGACCGCTAATGCTAACCCTACTTTCCGTATAGACCCTAAAGCTGGCGTCATCAACTTTAGCTCGGTTATGTCGGGCGAAAGCTGCATCCTTGAGTATGTAAGCGACGGTATGGAGGGCGGTGATGACTCTTTGATTACAGTCAACAAACTTTTCGAAGACTATGTTTATGCGTATATCTCTTACGCATTGCTGAATTCACATATGGGTACACAGGAGTACGTGGTAAATCGGTCGAAGAAAAATAAATCTGCTTTGCTGCGCAACGCAAAGATTCGTATCAGCAACATACACCCTGGGCGTCTTTTGATGAACTTGCGCGGACAAAATAAGTGGATTAAATAATGGGCAACGTAAAGAGACACTTTATTAAGGGGCGTATGAACAAGAGCGTCGACGAGCGCCTTGTTCCTAATGGAGAGTATATCAACGCGTTGAATGTACGTCTCGGCTCTACGGAAGGCTCTGAGGTAGGCTCTGTAGAGAATTCCAAGGGAAATACTAAGCTTACTACTTTACAGTATAAAGGCGTTGATTTAGATTCCGCTCAGTGTATTGGCTCATTTGAGGACGGTGTCAATGAAACTATTTACTGGTTTATTCACGACGGTTCTAATACCACTTCATCGACTGGAGTGGTAGATATGGTTGTTTCGTATAACACCAATACCGACCTTCTTGTATATCACGTAGTCAGCACTAGCGTGCTTAGCTTTAACCCTACGTTCCTTATCACTGGAGTTAATAAAGTTGAGGACTTATTATTCTTTACCGACGATGTTAACCCGCCGCGTAAAATTAACGTCACGCGCAGCTACCTTGAGCCAACATCAGGGCACGTTGACCAGATTACAGAGGATGATATATCGGTCATTAAGAAGCCACCCCGAAAAGCTCCTACGCTTAAGCTTATCGATGTGCCTGGCGAAGAGAACTATTTAGAGACCAATTTCGTTTCGTTTTCGTATCGATATAAATACATTGACAACGAGTATAGTGCTCTGTCACAGTTTACCGATGTAGCATTTGAAAGCAGCCCCTTTAGCTTAGACCCTGACACTAACTTTAACGACGGTATGCTTAACCGCTACAACACAGCGGTAGTTGGCGTCAACACAGGAGGTTCGGATGTAATTGGAATTGATATATGTTTCAAGCTAGGTAACGACTCCGACGTGAGGGTTATGCAGAAGTATATCAAGCAAGAATCTGGCTGGCCTGATGGCGTAGTACAAACGGTCAACTTTACCAATCAGCAGATATATACACTGTTGCCTTCGTCTGAGATATTGCGTCTCTACGATAACGTGCCTCTTATTGCTCAGGCTCAAACCGTTATGGGCAATCGCTTGATGTATGGTAACTATGAGGACGGATACGATTTAACTACCGCTACGGGAGGGCGCATTGACACCAACTATACGGCGGAACGCATTTCTCAAAACCTTACCACGACTTTAAGTTTAGGCTCACAAAGCGATGGGGTTGACTACACCATAGATACAGCTTCTACGGTTACGGCCACTGACTCCGATGCTTTTATAGACTTTTCTTCTGTTGGTCAAGAGTTAAAACAAGGGGGTGTATTTGGATTTGGATTTACTGTATCTCACCAAGGCTTCTCTGGGTCAGGACAAAGCGTTGACCCTATAACGGTTAACCACCCTACATTTACAATATCGTTTGTTTTTAATCTTCCTCAAGATTACAATAGCGTTTATGAGATGGTTAACAGCCCTGAGTTCCAATCTCAGTTGGGCTCTAATTTATCAGCTAGCTTTCAGCCTGTAGGAAGCTGTGCTAACGGTAGCACTTTTACCGATGTGTACAACTGCTCTATTATATCTCCTTCAGGATACAGCTTAGTAACCACGGGTATTACAAATGGGTCTCAAGGAGTTTTCTTGTCTAGCGACCAAGCTAATGTAGATGAGTTTTCTGTTCAGGTATTGGCCGCTCAGTACAATAATACGGCAGCTTCTGATAATCAGTATTTTGAGTATTTTAAAGTTAGCAACGTAACGTTTTCGTATCAAACCGAGAGCAGCAATAAAAGCCTTCATAGCAATAGAGACTATGAAGTTGGCATTGTCTATATGGACAAATACAAGAGGGCTACTACTACGCTTACGTCTTCTCAAAACACCGTATTTGTTCCGCCTGTCAATAGCGATACTATAAATAAGATTCGAACTACGATACCAATTAATATGACTGCTCCCAGCTGGGCTGACACGTATAAATTTGTATTGAAGCAATCGAGAGGAGCATATGAAACTATATACTCCACGACTTATTACTACGACCCAAGCACCACGTCTTATTGGTTTCGATTGGTAGGTCAAGACCAGGCACTGGTAGAGGCGGGAACGGAGCTTATTGTAAAGACGGACGCTAATGGTACTGTGAGTGATGAAATTAAAGTTACTGTATTAGACAAGGTGTCTCAGCCAACAAATTTCCTTCATCTGCTTCAAAGCTCATCGGATATATTAGAAGTACCAGGTCTCTATATGAGGCTACGTGCGCAAGACTTTAGTATCGACACTAGCGTCAATAATATATGCTACCAGACAGTAATATCTGAAGCGCCAGTTTCTTTTGCAGGTAGTGTGAATTTAAACTCTACAGAAAAAGAAAATTATTCTTATGGTCAGGCAATAGTTAACTACCCTTGCTTTACTACGTCAGGAACTACGTACACTAGAATTTCTATAGCTCAAGGAGCAGTTGTAAGGATAAAGATAAAGTTTAGAAAAGACGACCTTGGTTTGTGTGGAGGAAGCAATGGAGCTCAATTTTGTAGAGTAACAAAAACTTTTACTGCTAGCCAGACATATACTGATATTAAAGCTTTCTGGGATGGTGAAGGGTTGAGTTCAATCATTCCAAACTCTATGAATTGTGACGTAGAGTGCCAAAGTAGCGACGGGCAAAATGAGAATATTTATTACCCTACTCTTTCAAGCACTACTGCTGGGTCTGCCGATTTAATGGTGAACACTCAATTGGGTACAAATCAAATGTTCTTTTATGAGATTTCTGATGACCCTTCATCAGACATTAATAAAAGGCTCTATTTACGCTGTGTAAATGGAACGCGCACGGATTATAATTCGTTTAATACAGCTAATTCTATTGTCAAAGTAGAAATATGCATTCAAGAGCCTGGGAGCCTTGTGGTTTTTGAAACGGTACCCAATGAAATTGCAGACGGAGTATTCTTTGAGGGTAGCGAGAACTATGATATCGTAGGTGGATATCATCAGGGGAATGTAACGAACCAAGACGCTACTACTGAAGGCGTCGTTGATTTAGACTTTTTCAACTGCTATTCATTTGGAAACGGAGTAGAAAGTTATAAGATTGAGGATTCATCTATTGGTCAGTCGTTCGCTTTAGGCGAGAGAACCATACTGGTTTCTTCTCAAGACTTCAAACGTGCAGACCGATTTGCCGACATCACGTACAGTGGCGTTTATAATGACGAGAGCAACGTCAATAAACTCAATGAGTTCAACCTAGGGCTACTAAATTTTAAAACCCTAGAAGATGTATATGGCCCCGTTCAAAAAATGGTGGCTCGCGAAACGGACATATTAGTGTTGCAGGAAGACCGCATCTCTTATGTTCTTACCAATAAAGATGCAATTACTGATGCTGAGGGCGGAAACATCCTGACCGCAGCTCCTTTGATTTTAGGCCAGCAAGTAGCTAGAGTAGAAGAATACGGAATTTCAGCTAACCCTGAGAGTTACGCCGAGTTCGGTATGGACAAATACTTTACCGACGCTAAGCGCGGTGCAGTCATCCAGTTACGTGGCTCTAGTTTCAGTAATGAGCAGCTATCTGTGGTTTCTCAGGCTGGTATGCGCAGCTACTTCAGGGATTTATTCAACGCTAACTTCAATACGCAGAAGCTTGGTGGCTACGACCCGTATATGGACGAGTATGTGGTATCATCAAATGAGAACAAGCTTCCTGTTGAGGCGGCCTGTGTAAATTGCGATATTAGCCAAACCATAAACCTGGCAGCGGCAGGGGATACTTCTGAGTTCTGCGTCAATTTAGGCGGCGTGGTAGGCGATGTGGTGATTGAGTGGGCTACTCCAATTTTAGGCTCTGGAGCCACTTTTGATGTGGTTGCCGTTTATGACGGAACAACGTATGATGATTTAGGAAACACAACTTCTGGAAGTATTGTCGTTTCTAAAAACTCTGTCAATCCTAATACCGCATCCATCACTGTTACGGCTAACGGTGGTTCGGTAAGCAACTTAAACTTCACCGTAAACTGTCCTGTAGGAGACGAACTTAAGATTATACAGGTAGCGCTAAACTTAAACTGGCAGGACACCAAGACCATACATAACGAGTTCCGATTTGTAGACGGAACAACTGAAAGCAGCACTTATAGCCAAGGCGTGGTGCTTGGTACAGGGACGGAACCAGTGGTATCGCAATACCAAGAGCTTACGGGATTACAGGGCACTACGGTATTTCCGCCAAACGGCTCTACGGTATATGTTCAGGTAAGGAAGCAATCGGGTGATACATTTAATTATGACCCCACAGCTGATTCATCTAATAAATTACAGTATCTGAGGAGCAACACGCTGTATCCTAATACACAGCAAGGCATATCCGACTTACTGGCGGCTTCCCCAACGACGCTATCGGTTACACCAAGCTCATTGGGTTCCTTACTATACACAGGGCAGTTTACGATGCCTAATAACAGTAATGACTACTTGTATCTTATTTATGATTACAGGTTAGCTCAGGCTGCTGATTTATGCAGTGGAGCCACTGCTGCGGGAGCTTGTTGTAGCTGTGGTGCTCTTACTACGTTTTATTTGAACGGAACTAACCTTTCGTCATCAACAACGGTATATACAGATGAAGGGCTTACCAATCCTGCCCCTAACCAGTTTTATTCTCAAGTAGTAAATGGAAATTCAATTGTTCGGCAGCAGTCAGCTGGCGTCTTAGGTTCCACTACATCTTGCGCTTCGTGCGATAGAAAGTGTACTGACCCTGACCCTGTCCCCGCTCCTGGCACTCCTGCTTTAGTAGCCCGTCGGGCTTATAACATTACATATGACTTAGCCTCTGGGGTTGGTGTAGTCCCTATTCGTTTTACTCCTGGAGGTGGAACGGGGATTTTTGCTACTTACAATAATACGGTTACGAGCGACTCTAGCTCTACTAATATTCTTAATATAGAAAACCCTGCTAACTCTTATTTTCAAGGGCCGTATTACGGTGATGAATTAGTATGTAATCCTCCTACAGGGGATAGCGTATTGCCATTATATAACTGGGATGAAATAAACGAGGAGTTTGATGATAGCGGCACCACAGAGTCTATTACGATACAATCATCTGACCTTGATAGCTTGACTGCTGGGGGCGCTGGAAGTTATGTTCTTTATGTATCTAAGACGGCTGCTACACCTTCAACTATGGACTTGAGGATTATAAGCGCTTGTTCAACAGGTGTCCCAACGTGGTCGGTAGATGTAGATTGCCCTCGTATATTAACTGGGTTTGCTTCAAGCGCGAAGGCTAGTACTGAGGTAGATATATGCGCCCAGGTTATTGACTCTACGCTGTATAATTTACCTGTATTAACGCCTAATGCATTTGGTATACCTGCCGTTCGCGACTGGGTGTTTAAAGACAACCTCGGTCAGTCTTTAGCTGATGACGGCTATTATAAACTAAGTGGAGGCGCTCTAGGTTGTACATATATCAGAGTTGTAAATGGCGTTATAGCAACAAAAACAAATTAATGGCTGAGACACTAACATATTCCCCTGACGTAAAAGGGTGGCCTTCGTTCTACTCGTATATACCCGAGTGGATGGCTGGTATGAATAACTACTTCTATTCTTTTAAGGGCGGCAATCTATATAGGCACAATACCAACGAAATCCGCAATCAGTATTACGGGGTAAACTATTTGTCTCAGATGACTAGTATCTTTAACGATAACCCAACGGACAACAGCTTGTGGAAGACGATGGAGTTGGAATCGGACCAAGCGTGGGAGATGGAGCTGGAGACGGACATTCAAAACGGGTACATCGATGAGGCGTGGTTTGAAAAGAAAGAGGCTGTGTTTTTTGCCTTCGTTCGCAATCCTGATGCAGAGAGCGGAGAGCCCGCCTTAACCATCGACCCTTCGCAGTATGTCCTTCGCTCGGTTAACGGCATCGGCTCTAATGCCACTGTGGCGGCTGGAGTCATCACCTTTGGTTTCCCCATAAGCAGTATCTTATCTATTGGAGATATCTTGTATACGATTGACCCTAATAATCCAGGTGTCCCCATTGTAGTCGGGCCTGTCACTGCGTTCTCAGCCGATAGGACTGAGGTCAGCTTTACGTTGTCGGCGGGGGGAACGAATCCCCAAGACACTTGGTATATGATGGGCGTAAAGAACGCACAGGCAGAATCCCACGGTGTACTCGGACACTATTGCAAGTTTATCGCGACCAACTCATCGACTACTGCTACGGAACTTTTCGTGGTAGAAAGCCAGATGATGAAATCGTATCCTTGATTCTAATTATCTTTGACTAAACATAAATCGTATGGCATTTGTAACAGCAGCACTACAGTTAGCTTCGGCGGGCGTAAGTACGTACCAAGCCATTGAGGCTAACCGTCGTATTAAAGACGCTCAGAAAGCAGCTCAGAAGGCGACGCGTGAGGCAAAACGTCTCACTGAGATTAACCCTATGCAGGAGCTTTCTGTCCCTACAGAAGCCTATATGCAGGCACGAGAGAGCCAGCAGCGATTGATGGCCCAACAGGTGCAGGCGGCACAGGAGGCTGACCCGAGGGGAGCGGCACGTAGCGCGGGACTCGCTGTCGGAGGTAGCCTCGCTTTAGAAGACCAGTTACGGTCGGCTCAGGAGCGTTCTCTGTACAATAGGGATGTTGCTGTTGCTGGACAAGAGGTTGCTAATATAGCTGCTCGGCGAGGCATCGCGGAGGCGGAGGCCGCTGGGGCTCAGCAAGCTGCGGCTGACTCACAAGCGGCTCGAGCTGCGGCTATCACCTCAGGGGCTGAGATGCTAGCTGGTGTGGGGGCTACGATTGATGCTGGACAGGCGTTGTACAAGCAGGGCAAAGGCTCTAAGATGATTGGTAAGGAGTTGGGTGGTGACCAACGAAGCCAGTTCCTAGGACAAGCCGCTCCTGTATTACGAAAGCAGATGCTTGGTATGTCGGGTGGTCAACGTGAACAGTTCGCTCAGCAATATGGCCTTGACTTAGATACTATGCAAACAGCGCTTGGGGGTGACCAAAGGAACTTTGCAGATTTCTTAGGTTCGCTCGGTGGTCTAACACAGCAAGAGCTTTTGAGTCAGGGACTAACGAACACCCAGATACGGGCTGCGAAAAACTACACCCCTTCAAATCAACTTTCGCCCGCTTATCAAAACGCTACACAAGCTTCTCAAGGCTCGCAATATCAAGGAATATATGGCGGGTTGAGTGAAGCGCAGCAACCCTGGTGGATGAACCCAATGACAGGAGGACAATGAGCTACTATAAGTACGTAAAGAGAGACGAGAAAAGCAGGGTAGATTGGGGTGCTATTACTAGCAACCTTGTTGATACGCTTAAAGAGCAGGAGGCTGACCGCGAGAAACAACGTGAGGCGATTGACGCTTCGTCTCGAGCCACAGGAGACATCCTGTCCGATGCTCCGCAAGGCGAAAACAAAGCGGCCAATGAATGGATTCTAAACGCTTCATCTGACGCCTCTCAGTACTTAATGTCTCAGAACCGATTGCTAAAATCTGGTCTCCTTGACCCTCGTGAGTTTACTGTCAACCGACAAAACGTAGAGGATAGCTTCAGCGCTTTGCAGGACGTATCTAAAAATGCTCAGCAGTATTACAAGGAGACAATGGACCGCATTGAGAACAATGAGTCTATCGTTGGTATGGAGGGAGCGATACAGGAGCAGCTCAATAAGTTTCAGAACTGGTCTAAGACACAGGCGTTTGTAAACCCTACCAACGGAAAGATTAGCATAGGTATGCTTGATAAAGATGGTGGTCTGTCTAAAAACGCTTCCGAGTTCAGTAGCATTGAAGGTATTACCAACCGTATGCGTTCTCGTTATGACAAGTATGATTACTCGCCAGATTTGCAAAGTTGGATAGACGGTGTGGGTAAAGATGTAAGGGTAGTTCGTAAAAAAGGTGTGCTAACCCTTTCTGATTCTAGCCAAGACGCTGGATTCCAAACAGCGCTTGACGAGCAAGTTGGAGCCCTTGTTGATAGCAATCCAATTCGCGTAGTAAGTATACTCGAAGAGCTTGGACTAATTGATGGCTACGACATCGACGGGAGTGAGACCACGAAGGAAGGCGATAAGTTTAATGTAGCTATGAAAAATCAGAACGACGGCATTGTTATGCCAGAAGTCACTGATGATATGAAGGCCAAGGCTCGTGAGTTCTTAAGTGGACAGATGCTTAATATGCTTGACAAGGAGCAGACACCTATGCCAGAGGACAGGGCTGCACAAGCTTTTAATAGGGTACGAAGTGCGGGTGCTAAAGATGACGCTGCTGTATTGGATGCGGTAGGGCTTTTGTACTCGGGTGGTAAAAATGATATTGACTCTGCCGTTAAGTCACTTGCTGGTTTGAACCCTAATATTCAAAGTATACAGCGAACTAATAGCGGAGTTACAGTTATTTACAAAAATGGCGACGCGTCAGACCTGCCGTTCTATAAAACAGACGGCGACGGAAATGTTATAGCTTCTCCCGAGTTCTTGATGGACGGTAAAAACTGGACTACTGGCGCCGCTGCTTTGATTACTGGGATTACAGGGAAGAATTACAATAAGATAGCTGAGGAATCTAACTGGAATCCTATGTACGATGAATTTACCGTAGCTAAGGTTTTCGAGCCTTATGATGAATCGGAAGCAACGTTTGGGTTCTCCTATGGAACTACTGCTAAGGACCCGATGAAAGCTGTTCAAGACATAAAGGCTGGCGTTACGACCGAGCTTTTTGCGTCTGATGACGAAGCGACCGTAGCCAAAAATGTCGGAACAGTAGTCAGTAAATTAGGGTTTAATGTAGAGGGGACTGGAATTGTTCGGGATGTGATAAAAGTTACAAACCCCGTTACAAAGGAATCGGTAGAGATTAGAACTTCGGATAGCGAAACCGCTAAAAACAATTTATTGTCATTCATAAATAGTCAGGTAGCTACCGCAGAGGATATAATGAGAGTAAATTTGCAGTCAGGGGGAACGGGAAATATAGACTACGGCAACCTATAATTAACTAAGAGATGAACGAACAGGTAATTGACGACTTATATGCGCGAGCCTTACAGAGTGGTTACAAAAAAGGACGTGCTGACTTCGTTCAATTGATACAATCAAATGAAGATGTATTCAATGATATGTATCAGTATGTTCAGTCTAAGGGATATGCTAAAGACGCTCAAAGCTTTTCCTCTCTTGTAGGAAAGCGAACCGCCCCCACTGTAAAAAAAAAAGATACGGCATCCGTATCGGAGCCTGGTTCTTTGGTCTCACCAGAGCTTGAGGTACCTGTTGCAGAGGCTGTCGTCGAGGAGGAAGTTCAGAATTTGACGGTTGCTGAGCCTGACTTCTTTGAGGAGCGTATGGCTATGATATCCCCTCAACTTATTGACCGAGGTGATGAGGACAAAGTAGCTCAAGAACTTACCGATGTATTTAAACCTTATGGATTTGATGTTGAGCCCACAAGTATAGGCGATGCGTTAAAAGTAACCGCAGCTAACGGGGAAACCATCGAGGTGGACCTTGACCCTATGGAGCTTCCGTCTTTCCTAAGCGTGGGGCGTTTTGGCTTTACTGGTGATATGGACACTGAAACAGAGAAGTCAGAAGCAAAAAAGCTACAAGACTTTTTGAGAGAAAACCGACAGGAAGATGTCTATGCTCCTCGTGTGTTCGTGACCCAAGACCAAATTGACGCTAACGTAAAGAAAATTAATGACGCCGAAGAAGCCATCAACAATCAGTTCTTGTCTTACGTGGAGCGGAAAAGTATTTTTGATGCTGAGTTTGCTGAAGCTTTTCCCGTAAATGACTTACAGGCAATAGCGGCGGACCCAGAAGCGTACAATGATTTTGTCCAAAGAGGAAGGGATTTAGATATTGAAGCTCAAGGATTACGTCAGAACGATGAGCTTCTTAAGGAACAAGGTAGAGAGCTTGATAAGGCGGCTGGAGAGTACACGTCTATGCTTGCTAATAGGGGTGATTGGGGCGGAGGTTTGTGGAATAAAGTGTTAACTGGTGTCGGAAGGATTTCTGAAGAGGCATACAACGTAGCAATGGATAAGGTTACAGGTGCAATTCCTTTGATGACCACCGACCCTGCTTACTACCAGTCTCGATTTACCGAGGAAGCTGAACGAAGGGGCATAACCCCTCCTTACGGAACGGATGGAGCTAAAGCCACAAGAGCTGAGTTCCTAAGTTTTATGACTAGCATAGACTCCGATATTCGAAATGAAATTGGAGACAAAGTTGTTGATGACTATAAAAAGGAACGAAAGTTTGGAGAGCCTATCGATGTAGAAAAAGCTGTGAACCGATACTCTCAATACGCTGCTTCTGAAAATATGAAGCTGAAAGGTGGTGAGCTTGAGGCTGTTCGTAATGGACTTTTGAATGTGTTAGGCGATTCGGAAACCACACCTGAGTGGACACAGCTAAAAGAGCAGGGGTTTTGGGGAGGTGCTTTTCTAGGTTTGGCAGAGTCTATACCAGCTATGGTGGTTCCAGGCGGGTGGGCGGCTCGTACAGCGGCTATGTATGGTCAGGTTGCGAGTCATCTAGGAGAGGAGATGTCCAACATTCCTGAGTTTCAGAATGTGTCTGAAAGAGAAAAAGCTATGTTCAAGCTGCCGCTTGGAATTGTAGTCGGTGCACTAGAAAGCATTGGTTTCAGGAACGTAGTTAATCAAAAGGGATTGCTTAATAGCATACTGATGCAGGCGCTTAAGAAATCTCCTAAGAATGTAACAGGCAAAGCTTTTAATGATATTGTAGACCGAGAGGTAAACAGTATGATAAGTAGGGGCCTGCTAAAGGTGGGAGCTGGTGGTCTTGCTGAGTTTGAAACTGGTCTCGCTCAAGAGGTTGCCGATATAACAGGTAAAGAAATTTACAATGCTCTTAAAGAAAAGGAGATGTTTGATACTCCTAAGACTTTTGGTGAAGGGCTAGAGCAAGTTGTGATTGGCGGGCTTCAGGAAGCGGTAGGTGGTTTAGTATTAGGGGTTCCAAATGCAGTAGCCACTTCTTCTGCTAAGAAGGATTTTACTGATATGGACGACGCTACGTTTGAGCTTTTTCAAAACGTAAGTAAACAAACGGATAGCGGTCAGTTAAGCTATCGCCATATGTTTTATACGAATCTTAAGTCTAAAATTAACCAAGGTAAAATAAGTAAGAAGGAGGCTCAGGAACAAATGGACAACCTCGACGAGGTGATTGCAGTTAATCGAGACATCCCGTCCGACTTAAGTATAGACCAGCAGAAACGTTCGCTGGGTATCTTACTTAGGAGAAAAGACTTACAGGAACAAATTGAAGGGAAAGACCCTATCCTTGTGAAGCGCCAGCAAGAAGAGCTGAATAGCCTTAACAGGGAGTTAGACCAGATACTATACGGAACGCCAGAAACAGATGCCATTCAAGAGCCAAGCCCAGAGACGGTGGATGCACCAGAACCTACCCGAGGTAGCGAAGCGATGGGAGAAAGAGTACCCGACATCGGAGAACCTACCACAGAGGTTGAAGCCGAAGACCAAGTTGCAGAAGCGGCGCCGACAGCGGAAGTCGCGGTAGAAGAAGGAGCGGAGGTTGAATTAGATGTTACTACAACCGACAAGAAAGGCAGGGCGTTAAAGTTCTTTAAAACCACCACCGAGAAGGACGGCGTTAAAACTACTCGGTTCACGTTTAACAGGAGCGACAAGTCTCCTGAACAAAGAAGCATATCAAAGGCTACTCCCGTTGAAGAAGCTTTGGGTGGTCTCTACGAGGTTGAGGTACCAGAAGGTCTTCAGGAAAACGGTGCTGTGCCAGTAGCTGTAACCGAGGTAAGGGAGAGCGAGTCTGGAGCTTCCGCGACGGTGATATTTGAACAAGATGGTCAACGCTTTGAGGGCGAAGTAGTGCTAACACCTAAAACACAAGAAGTCGCGGTAGAAGATGACGATTCTGGAGGCAGTGCTGAATTTAGGGAGTTTAACAAAGGTCGTCGTAACCTAGAAGAGAAAGGTTATACGCAGCAGGCTGTACGGGACATTATTAGCCAAGCAATATCCTCACTGGATATGGGTAGGGCAGGTGACGTAAGGAAATTAGTTAACTCATTTAAAAAACTAAATGCGGGGTCTATCATACCAAAAGCTGCGGATTTGTCATCAGGAGACACTGTTGGTATGGCGATAATGGAGTCGTCAGAGAATCTGTCTAATGATATTTATCGTTCACTGGCTAGAGGGGAGGTTTCGTTAGAGGAGCTTCAGGCTTTCGCAAAGAAGTTTAACCAACCACTACCTGAGCCAGTAGCTGAGACTGTGTCGGAGCCGACACAAGAGGTAACGGAAGAAGAGCAGGTTGACATCGACGATTTCTTTAGTGATAAAGAGATAGAGGGCGTAGACAAGGTAGATGACAACTTAGTAGTCAACCGCAAGCAACTCAGCGAAGACAAGGCGGAGACAGCTCAGGAAGAGAGAAAGATAAGCCGCATCAAGCAGATAGCTAAGAAGGCGGCTGTATCGTTGAAGAAGCAGTTCCCTGATGTAAGGATTGTACTTCACGAAACAGAAGGTCAGTACAAGCGCTTTGCTGGTGAGCGAGCTCGAGGGGCTTACGTAAAGGACGACAAGACTAAGACCATTCATATCAACCTCAGCATCGCTGACCTATCGACTGTGCCTCACGAGGTGTTCCACGCATTGATATTGGAGGCTGCTGCAACCGACCCGCAGGCTTTGGTGATAGCGCGTAATATGCTGGAGTCAGTTCGGAAGGTGGTCGACCCGAACTCCGAGATGTCCAAGGCTATCGAGAAGTTCGTAGCTAAGTATGAGGACGTGCCTGTCATCCAAGACGAAGAGTATCTCGCTGAGCTTATGGGTATCCTTTCGTCGCAGTACCGTACGCTGGACAAGCCAAGTAAGAATGCAATCAAGGAGTTCTTACGTAAGCTAGCCAAGCTAGTGGGTATCGACACTAAGTTTGGTTTAGATGAGTTCTTCGGTCCTGAGTTCTTAGAGAGAGACGAGCAGGTCATCGACTTACTCAACACCATATCAGGCAAGGTGTCCAGGGGGCAGTTTATTGAGGCGGCTGACGTGCAGGTTATGGGTGATATCCTGTCTGAAGCCACTCCAACTGAACAGGCGCAAGCGCAAAGCGATGTCAGGGATTTCAAGCGTAAGCAAAGGGAGAAAAAAGCTGTTGAGGATAACCTTTTAAATAGGAGTCAGGAATACGTTCAAGACTTTGATGAGTTAGAAAGGCTCAACAATGAAGGCGTTATGTTTCACTTTGGCCCAGTCGATGTCCAAGAGGTGATGCCTGAGAAGCTGAAGCGAATGGTATCGGGGTATGGCGTTTACTTTGTAGACAAAGCCGAAAGCCCTACAACATATTCTTTGTACGCGAGTCGATATGGAAAAAGGGTTACCCTTGTTGACGGTAGTGACATTAATTTAGTTGACTCTGATTCTAAAATTAGCAA
>Ga0099847_1000312_pt1 | contig 16702 bp, 32 predicted proteins | sample CB_VirMetaG_2_FD_78178 | JGI IMG/M metagenome (GOLD analysis project Ga0099847, IMG submission 78178) | Freshwater to marine saline gradient viral communities from Chesapeake Bay - CB_1504_2 Viral MetaG | ecosystem: Environmental > Aquatic > Marine > Coastal | place: USA: Chesapeake Bay...
AAGGAGATGTAACTTATGGCAACATCACTAAGGTGAAGGCTGTAAAGAACAAGATGTCTCCTCCATATAGAATGACAAGCTTTGATATTGTCTATGGTCAGGGTATTGACAAGTTCGCAGAGCTTATGGAGCTTGGTAGTGAGTATGGTGTTCTTAGAAAGTATGGTTCAACTGTGACATACAAAGAAGAGAAGTATCAATACGATGGATTCCAAAAGCTTCTAGAAGATAACCCAGAGCTAGAAGAAGATATCAAACAAACAATTATTAATCGAATCAAAAACATAGAACCTACACCAGAAGATGATGGACTATAATCAATTAGAATCTCTTGTAATTGAATGGGCAGAGAATAAAGGTATTCTTCAGAAAGCTACACCAGCAAGACAGGCTGATAAAACTCTTGAAGAAGTTGAAGAACTTAGAGCTGCTATTGCTGATAACAATATAGAAGAAATATCAGATGCTTTAGGTGACATTCTTGTTACAATCATCATTCAAGCAAAGATGCAGAACATGTCTTTGACTGAATGTCTTGAAGGTGCTTACAATATTATTGCTAAGCGTACAGGAAAGATGGTGAATGGACAATTTGTAAAGGATGCCTAAACCAAAGTGTAAAACGTGTGGTGCATCCTGTGAAGGAGAGTACTGCTTTAGGCACAAGCCAAGAAAACCAATGTTAGCAAAAACAACTAACCATTCAATGAAGCTCATCATAGAGGAGAAATCCTCTATGCGTGAGATGTTTCTTAGAATTTGGAAAACAAGACTACACAAGTCTGAAATTAGTGGAGAAAGACTAGGAACAGAGCCTCTGTCAATATTCTTTCATCACATTCTTCCAAAAGAAAAGTATCAACAGGCGGCTCTTGATGAAGAGAACATTATTCTATTGACCTTAGACGAGCATACAAATGTAGAAAATGACATCTATCGTTATGAAGAAGTGAATAAAAGACGTAAGTATTTAAAAGAAAAATATGATTTAATATGAAGCAATTATATCAATATACAGTTGTATTTCACAAATATGGATTTAACGAATCAGGACTTAAAATATATTTAGATTCTGAATTGATCATTGAACCAAGATATTTTCTTGCTGTTGATGAGAAAGACGTTATATTTAAAGCTACGAGAGAAGTGGGTGAAGAATATGCACACTCTCCTGACAGCGTTGAAATCTTAATTAAAAAATTCTAAAACCAATTACATTATGAATCAATTCTTTTACACAAGAAAGGAACCAATTCAAGGAACAGATCCTCTTGAATTCAAAGAACATCTAGACAGCTTCAATATTGAGAAGGTGATTAGAACTATCGTTATGGAGAATGATAATCGTCTAGTGTTGCTAGATGATATTCATGAACGCTCTACAGAAGTGCCTGATGTCAATCCAAAGAATGGACAGGTGAAAGGTTATAAGCGTGAGAGAAACACTTATCAAACTGAAATCTATTTGTCTCCTGAAGATTCAAAAAGATTCATTAGCCTGATGAATATTGAATCATGAGTTACCCGTTGATCTCTTGTAAGATGATCACATATGGAAGAGTGGAGTTTCTCGAAGAGTCTCTCCACTCTTTTCTTCTTCAGGACTATCCTGGAGAAAAAGAACTAGTGATCGTAAATGATTATCCTTTACAGAAGCTAAAGTTTGATCATCCAGATGTTAGAATATACAACCTCGATGAAACATTCAAAACCATTGGTGAAAAAGAAAACTATGCTACAGAACTATGTAGAGGAGAAATAATTTGTCAATGGGACGATGATGATGTTGCTATGCCTTGGCACTTAAGGAATGTAGAAAAGTATTTTACAAATGATGTAAACATTCTTCATTGGAATCCTGGTGTTTTCTATAACAATGGTAAGATTACAGACATCACATGGACAGGTAACTCAGGTATTGTATTTAGAAAGTCAGCATGGAAGGCTATTGGTGGTCATCCTATTGAAAACGCTGGGTATGATATGACATTCATAGAACAGCTAAATAAATATGGAGGGAGACTATTTGCCAAACCACCTAAAGAAGAAGCTAGTTGGTTTTATATGTGGGGAGGAAGAGGTTATCACATGAGTGGTCTTGGTACAGACACCAAAAACAGAGCCAATGTTATTGAAAGACATTCAGCACATGTTGAAAACTTAAGAAGAAAAGGACTCATCCCTACAGGAGATGTACAATTAAATCCTCATTGGGAAATTGATTATCAATCACAATTTAACGAATATGTCAGAAAACCTTAATGAAATATATGAAAGGTTGTGTAACACACCTTCAGATATCAATGAACATCTACCAACATTAGCTAAGTATGCTAGTGAGTGTAACCACATCACTGAAATGGGTGTGAGATACATTGTATCTACGTATGCTCTACTAATGGGTGAACCAAAGAAGATGATCTCTTATGACATTCATTTGTGTAACTGGGAACCTGTAAGAGATCTAGTTAAAGACATTACAGATTTTAGTTTTGCTGTTGGTAACACTTTAGAGATTGAGATAGAACCAACAGAACTATTGTTTATAGACACTCTTCACAACTATGCACAGCTAAAGAAAGAACTTGAGCTACATGCTGACAAAGTGAGTAAGTATATTATATTCCACGATACAACAAGCTTTGAAACTGTTGGTGAATCTTATTCAGGAAAACCTGAAGGAGGGATATGGCCAGCTATTCAAGAGTTTGTAAAAACAAATCCTCAATGGATAATCAAAGAAAGATTTACAAATAACAATGGATTGACAATAATTAAAAAAGCCTCCTAATTGGAGGCTCTTTTATTATTTCGACAACTTCTTTTTTGACATGGGCCATTGAGCATTTCCCTTTTGGTACTTACTCCTTACATCATTGCTACTATACTCTTTCATATAGTTTGCATTTGGTTTTGGGTTAGGAACCTTTGGTGCCTTTTTTGGTTTTCCAGATTTCATTAACAACCCATTTTACATTTACCACCACCCATCATCTTCTTCTTTACAGAGATGCCTTTTTTAGCTACTGATTTTTTTGCTGTCATTTTGCCACCACTTTTGAAAGCTGGTCTTTTCATTTTACCACTTTCTAAATCTTTTGCCATCCGACTTACCATATCTACTCTAGATTCACTTGGATTACTTTGCAATTTATCTTTGCTAATAACTTTACCACTTTTATCTGAAACAGTGTAGTTAAATGTTTCATTACGCATTCTAGCAGGTGATTTGTAACCAACAGTATCAATTGACATCTTTCTATCATCACCAAGTGCAATTTCCATTGGTCTTAGGCTTGTAGCTTTTTTAGTAACTTGAGGAAGCACAGTTTCTTTTGTTCCCATCTGAGCCTTTTTAATTGGTTTTTTAGCAGCAACTTTAGCACCATATTTAGCTTTACCAGCAGCTTTCATTTTAGCACCAGCAATTCTATCAGCTGCTGTAGGTTTAGGATTCTTGTCAATCCCCGCTTTTACAGAAAGCATTCCAAAACTTTTGCCACTTTTGGCTTTTGCAATTTTTTTCATGATTTATAAATGTTTTGTTTGAATTGTCGAATGTTTAGTAAATTTAAAAATAATTTGTATATTTTTTGTAAAACCAAAACTTAATATTATATGGAACCTGTAATGCTATTAAATCCCTTTGGAACACACGAAGTGAATAAGGTGATTGATGAGAACAAAAAGCCCACTGAATGGTGGAAAGAGTACATCACAATTAATGAACCCTTGATTGAAAATGAATTCTACATTCTTTTCCAAGATGGCCTCTTGGTTAAAAAAGGGAGAACTAAATTCAAAACCAGCGACTACATTAAGGACCAAAAGTTCAAAAGCTTTAAATCCTATTATGAAGAAGTTCAGGTTTGAAGGTAATCCTAACATCTATGACTGGAAAATAAAACCCATCATAGGAAATGTATACACCGTCAAAGAAATGAATTCCATGAGGCATCATCATGGAAGCTGGGTGGGTATTGCAGAAAAAGATGTATTAAAATGGAAAGACTTTGTATTAGTTGATATGAATAACTTTGAAGAAAAAATAAAAGAAGTTCTTAGTGATATTGAAAATCTTTTAATAAGTAAGAATGCTAAGTATGGCAACTCAGCACTAGAGCCATTAGGGGTGTTCAGTAAACTTTCTCCAAAAGAAGGACTACTAGTGCGTATAGATGATAAGCTTAAGAGAATTAAGAATGGTAGCCTCGAGAAGGATGATGAAGATGTAATTAACGATTTGATTGGCTACCTAGTCTTGTTAAAAATTTATACAAATGAGTCCTGATATAACCATGTGCAGAGGGACAAATTGTCCCTACAAAGAAAGTTGCTACCGATACACGGCTAAGCCTAGTGAGTTTATTCAGTCTTGGTTTATGAAACCACCTATTGAGGATGGTAAATGTGATATGTATTGGGGAGACAATGCAATCGTTAAACCTAAGTAATGTGTAATATATTGCACAATAACTAAGCTTTTTGTTTCTTATAACGGATATTATCAATGAAAGTGCTTTTATATGCACTTGCGTATAATCTGCCAAATGTCAGTCAAACTATATCTATTCGAATATAATCCGAATTAAAACAACTTTTTTGCCACTCCGAACTGATGCATTTTTTGCAATGGTTGGTAATGGTACTGAAACAAATATTTGTCATCTAAATAGGAAACGGATGCGCTCGGTTTTAGCAAAGAGTTGACTCCAGCACCCAAATATATTCCTTTACTCTTCTTTATAATTGTCTTGGTTTCTGTGTTAGTGATGGTATTAGTTACAACAGGTATTTTGAAATCGTTTGTTACACTCATTTTAAGCACTTCTCCCAGTACTTCTCCATTTACATATGTGTTACCATATTCAAAAGGAGTTGTAGCGCTGAAGCTCTTAATTTCAGGCTTGTAATCAACAAGGACTGTATCCCTAAGAAATGTCTGTTTTATCTTTGTTTTAGGGATATAAACTGTATCCTTAACCTCCACAATTAAAGTGTCCGTTTTTGTCACGGTTTCAAACTTATAAACTGTCTCTTGTTCAGGCTTTGGGTAGATTAAAAATGTAATTAATGCCCCTATTAAGAATGAAATGGTTGCAATTATTTTGCGTTCATCGTCAAGCAGCTGTCTCATTATTGTTCAATGAATAAATTGTCTTCTAATAATATTTTTCTCAACTCTTCTCTACACCATTTGTAAGCATCGTAAGTTTCGTCAGATAATTCTTTGTATTTCATTTCTGACCTAAGTAACTGATCAAAGTCCCAAATGGCATTTTTATAATTTTGCCCATTAATTGCTGCCTGAAAATCGCTATTTTCTTCAGGAAGATTGAATTCTAATATTGCTTTCATAGCGGGAATTTAATAGAGTCTATCAAAACACTGTAACTGTTTGTGCTATTTGATTGATATCTTTTGACATTGAATAAAATAATTCTACCACCTGTAGGCTTTGGGGGAGCACCACGTTCAATGTGCCATCCTTGTGATCCATCACCATATTCTTCTTTATATGTTCCAACAATGCAATGGTGAATTTCTTTCTGCTCTAATTCATATGCACGCTTTCCACGATTGAATTTTAGAACATCTCTTACATCATTTCTACAAGAGTTCTCGTGTATGTGACCAATAACAAATATATCCATGTTCTCATACATTTCAAGAGCTCTTGTGAGATTGATTGCACCTTTTGTTACGATACCTCCACCGCCAGAACCATGAAAATACTTAAGATGTTTTACAAATGTTACAGTGCTATGATTTAATTTTATAGAAACCCATCCACCATATCCACCCACTTGAACATTTGTTTTGTTCTTATAATTGAGAAGGTCTACAAATCTCTGTAGAACATCTGTTTCCTGGTATTTGATAATGCTAGTTTCATGGTTACCATAACCAATCACTGTAAATAAATCTGCATATGGACTAAACCATTCTACAGCTGTTTCAATAACAGAGTCTAGATATTTAGCGTTGTTGTGCTCTGGTCTAATGTCTGATTTATTAGCTCTACGATCGCCCCTACCCTGCATGAGGCAAAATAGGTCTCCGTTGATCAGGATGGGTATTTTATTTGTCTTACAATAGTCTAAATGCTCCTTTAGCTTCACTCTATCACATTTAGGATTGTCCCAATGTAAATCTGATATGATTGCTAACTTATAGTCTTTTAGTTCTAAAGAATGTACATTCTTCAGTATTCTTTCTATTTTAAACATTATTTTGGGATTTAGTTGATTGGTTTACTGACCACGTAAAAAGTTTTGGTCTCTTAGAATTAGTTGATTTTAAAAAGTTGAATCTATAACGTACATGCTTAGAACACATAACTAAAAAAGTGATATATAATATGATGGCTAACAGTTCCACTTTCTTAATGCTAAGGCTTTTCTTGTGGGTTTACCATTGGGCTTTGTCATGGGGCCCTTTACACCAGACATTCTAGCACAGAAAGACTTACGTCTCTTAGCTGCTTTACTGTCTGGTTTCAGCTTTGATGGCTTGGTTGTTACAGCCATCTTTAATTTACTTCCAGGATTCTCTCTTCTGTAAGATGCTACACCTTTACGATTGAGGCCACCCTTAGGCTCTTTACCTTCTTTTCTTTGCCAAGCTGCTGTCTTTGCCATTTCCTTTTCCTTTGTATTTATAATCAGGATTATCACGATGCCACTTCTTTGTAGAAGCTACACCTTGCTTAACTGTTTTAGCTCTTCCTATTTTAGTGAGATTGATGGTATCCCATTTACCTTTATCCATTGTAGGATGGTTAACCATTATATCTCCCTTCTTAGCTTTTCCTGCATTCTTTGTAGCTTTATACACTACATGGTTTTCTCCACCAGCTTTCACCTTTATCTTTCCACCATTCTTTAGTGTAGAACCTTTAAATGGTCCTTTCTTTTTAACGAGAGGACCATTTGGAACAGGCGTAGCATTTATCTTCTCTGGAAGAGAGTTACGCATTTTAGGGGCAGCTTTTAATAGGTTTTTGATGGATGGCATTAGTATAACTGAAATACGTTACTTGCATCTGTAGAATCCACTGCAATAAAACCAACATTAGAAATCTCATAGATATATAATGGTGGATATACAACAGAATAAAGAGGAGCACGAAGTGTCAAGTTATTCCACTTATCAGTATATCCAGCAGCAACAAGAGCTTGTTCAGCTTCTGCTTCTGTCATTTCTAAAGGTAGTTTTATAACTAGACAGTCTAGATATGGAGAATTCATACCTTTTACAACAGTGTTGCCATGTCCATCAACAAGTACTTGATAAGATGGATATTTCATATCTCCCTTAAAAATCACTTGCATAGCATGCATTCCTTTACCTGTAAAAGCTTGGTAGAGTTCAGCAATCTTTGATTCTTGCTTCACTGCTTCTACAGCAGCTTCAAGCATTTGATTAAAGTTTAGAAGCATATTATTTCTTCATTTTCTTTAGTGTCTGAGCAAGACGAGCTCTTTGACCAAGCTTCCCAGGCTTCTTTGCAGCAGCTGCAAGTTTACCAGCAGGAATTGGTTCACCCTTCTTAGCACCAAGTTGTGCACGTAGAGCTCCTGGCTTTTTGATAGCCTTCTGAATCCACTTACCATTTTTAGCTACATCACCAGCTTGTTTTCTCTCAATAGGAGAAGCGTCAAGTTCTTTGTCCTTAACTAGTTTAGGAGCAGCTGCTTTCTTAGCAGCTAATGTATCTATTTGTAACTTAGTGTATGCACCATTAGGATCAACAGGTCCTACACGTCTTGGTTGAGTTTTAACAACACCACCAGCTTGCATTTTCTTTTTCATTTCTTTTTAGATTTAGATTTAGATTTAATCTTATTCTCTTCCTTGAGCATCGCAGGAGTGGGTTTTTTCCCACTGCCTTTGTTTGCTCTAATATTGTCCCAAAGACCTCTTTGAGAATAGGAGCCATCAGCTCTTTTAAGCATCTGCTTCTTCATCGTTGTTAACGGTTAATTGTGAGGGGGCAGGTTTGATTTTGCCTGCCTCAACATTCTTAGCCATAATGCTGTCAAGAGCTGTGTTAGCCTTGTCAGCAAGAATGATTGCTGGAGCTTCTGGAAGGTTGAGAATGCTTCTTACAGCATTAACCACCATTGCAAATTCCTGACCATTTAATTCAATCTTCTCATCTGGAGACCAGATGTACTTCTGTGTTGGATCGTAAGACATAATTATTATTGGTTTATAAAATGATTTCAAATGATATTGTGCCCGTTGTCTTAATGCTCTTTGATAAGTTTAGTCTGATTCCATATATGTTATGAAATTTTAACACCTCATCAAGTAGCATCTCTATATACTTAGGATGACTTGGAGCAAGTCTAAATTGATATGAGTTAGAGTTCTTTGTGATTTGCATAGAAGAAAGCTCATCGATTGAGTCAATCATTCCTTCTAACCTTGCAAAGTAGACCATATCGTTATCCTGCATGATCTCTGGAAAGAACTTCCTTACTATATCCATCAAGATAAAGTTAGTAAATATTTAGTTTTAGCTGCTTCACCAGACAAGGAATCTGCAAGATTTGCAATGTCATGGTATGAATTTATTTCAGCATAAGATTTTAATGATGATGCAAATGCCATTAATTCTGAGACAACAGCCTCAGCTGATGTAGCCATAATTGGATCAATCTTCATGGAAGTAGGTCTTCTACCTGTATATCCCATTAGTTTTTCAATCACGCCATCTTTAAAGTCATGAACATAATCATACAATCCACCAAGTGCTTGATGCTCTGCATAACTTGTAGTTTGCCAGTGCAACAAATGTAGTTGCTCATGGAAATGTGTTAGCTTAGAAGCAATGGACTCTAGAGTCATTGCTCCTTGTCCATTGCCCTTGCTAATCATTCCATCTGGAAATAATGACTTTGCCATACTTATACAGCCTCAGTGGTGGTAGTAGTTGTTGTACTGCTTGTGCTCGTAGTAGTGGTTGTTGTAGGCTCACAGCACTCATATGCTGGAACTTCTACCCAATTACCCACTTTAGGTTTTTGTCTTCTCAAGATTAAACTTCCTGCTACCACACGTCCGCTACCATCATAACGAACATAAGCTTTCAGATCTTTTCTGTTGTTGCCTCCCATAATTGTTTTACGGTTAATAGTTTAAGTTATATTTATTTTTTAGTTCTTTAAGTTTGTTTGCATAGAACCACGTGCAATATTTTTGCGATGTTTCATCATTAAGAACTGCATCTAGATGTGGATCTTTTGTTGGGTCCCCACCATTGTGATACTTTCCTTTATAGAAGCAATTGTATGTTCCATTGTGTGGAGATACAATTCCTGCATTATGAAACAGCGTATTTTGTTCAAGTCTTTCAATTGGATCAGTTGCCCAAGAGAAATTCATCTCTTCAATAACTTTTGTTTCTTGTCCTCTAAACCAGAGATTCCAAAGCACAGCCCACATATCTGCACACCAGCTTTGATAACCTTTGCTTTCACTTTCGAAGAACTCTTTGTTTACCTTCTGTAGATAAACTCTGATCATCATACAATCATTCATCACCTTGTTCCAGAAGGTAGAGTCAACATCTTTAAGAAAATATTGTGCTCCTCCTGAATGTTCATTGTTGTCAACAGCTATTTCCTTATCAACACCAACTAAACTCATCACTTCAGCTAGAATGTCTCTTGTTTTATACTCTTCCAACTTATTTGGAAGAACGTCTTTTTCTTTACTCTCAAAATATGTAGCATTGATGTAGCTGTTTGTATTTGACAGATAGCATACATCGTCTTCTATAAATTTGTCTACATTGAAATCCTTTGTAAATAGTACATCAGCATCACAATAGAAGATTGCTTTATTACTTAGTTCTGGATATTCCTTAAAATGTTTCCACAGTGTCCAAGGTCTTAAGATTGGAATGTATATAGGCAGATAGTTTTTTAAATCTTCTTCATCCTTGTAGAAATGAAACTCTGCTTCTGGATACAGATCGATAATCTGTTGCCACTTAGTGTTCTTTTCTCTTCCTGGTGCAATGTAAATAAGTACAATTGCTTTGTCAGAGTGTCCTATTTCTTTAAGACTTTCCAACCATAGATGCACTTGCCATGTAAAATAAGTGTCATCTGGCTGAACGCAGACAAATCTAAGATCCTTCATATGTAGTTGTTATTGGTTTTAATTTTTCTCTTTATGGAGCAGCAGTGGTTGTTGTGGTGGTAGTTGTTAAACTAGATGTCACCTTAATCAACTGATCAAGCTGCTTTGAGATTTCCCAAAGAAGATTGCTCTCCTGACTCCAGCCTATTTGTTTATTTGGAACGCCCATTATTAGTAAGTTTTATTTAATACAAAGAAATCACTATAAATACTATTACCATCATCAGTGCTTCCCCACTGAATAGTAACATCTAATGTATTACTTGCAGTGGTGTCAAATGTTGTATTATTTAGTGTGTTGAATGAGAATCCTTGAATTTCACCATTAGATGTTTTAGTATAATGGAAAGAAGCTAGAGATATTATCGAAGCTACAGTAGCAGCACCAACTTGTCTAACAGTAAAATCAATGTTCAGAGACCAGATGTCTCCTGTAATATTTGTAATAGGTTGATCTCCACTATCTCCAAATATTGTAGATCCAGACTTAACTCTAATTCTGATTGTCTGATTATTTGATACATTTAATACGCCTCCAAATACAGCTCTGAAACTATCTCCAACAGCAAATGCATTAGCTGGAACAGTGAGTGAACCAACACCACCATCAATAATAGATGTCTCTACATCAGTTCCTATTATGATGGCACTATTTCCTGTTTGAGCAAACAACCCACCACCTACTGGACCAGCAGGTCCTTGTGGTCCTTGTGGTCCAACAGGTCCACTAACATTACTAGTGACACCAATTAATCTATTCAATTTATTGGCAATCTCCCAGAGAAGATTAGATTCTTGGCTCCAGCCTATTTGTTTGTTGAATATACCCATTGTTATCTTCCTTGTCCTCTATATTTACTAACCTTTTTACCCTTTGGTGTATTTAGATTCTTGGCTTTACCAAGTCTTCTTTTCCCAAATGAGATTTTTCTAGATTCAGCTGCAACCTTTACTTTTGCCATAACTCATTCATTTCCAATAGTGTGAATTTATAAATAATTATTTATTATTCAATACCATCATTATTTTTAGTCTTATTAATCCATTTATCTACAGAAGCAATTCCAAAAGAACTTATTGTAATCACCATGAAGCCGTCAAAAATAAATTCATGAATAGGTAGCTCTCTTCCAAGAACACCTGTTACAATATCTGTAATCAAAGTAATTATCATCATTATGAAAGCAATGAATCCAACTACAGCTTTTTCATTAATACTGTTATTGTCGTTGATTAAATCTTTTATAAACTGTTTCATGTAATCACTTGATATGATGTTTTACCATTCACTCTAACAGCTTTTAACTTTTGCTTTCTGTTCGCTCCTTTAGCATAGCTGACATGAACCCAATCAGGATTAAAATCTGTTCCAAACTCCCAAATTAATTGGTCAAAATCAATTTTTTCTTTAATGAAATCAAAGATCATTCTGTTAGTAACCCCATTATTACTTCCATCCATATCTATGTCAATTGCTTGACCTTTACAATGCTGTGATGAAGGACTTCCTTTAATAAAAGAATTTAATTCTTTAGATCTATATCCAGAACTTATAAAAATAGGTACATTAAAATGAGAACGAATAGGTTCAAAAACCTTTTCAGCAAGTAATTTAAAATTCTCTAAGTGCTCTGCGGTTGGCGTATTATCAATGCCATTACGCTTAGCTGTTTGACTTCTTGTCAATTCTGCTAGATTTAAATGTTTTGAAATCTGCATAATCTATTAATTTAAACTTGTATAGATTTTAGTAATGTATTCCAGTGCCATCAATGCACCAATAACAATACCTACTGTCCAAGATATTCTTCTTCTAAATTCGTCTTGCTTCTCAATCTTTTTTTCCATGATTGCTATTTTGTCTTCTAGCACTTCAATCTTATCCACAAAACCACCTGACTTGGTAAGAGGATTACCAAGAATAGCATCTACTACTTGTGTTAACTTATTATCAATAGAAGCCATCTTCTCCTCTAAGTCATAGAGACGCTGATCCATACTTTTTAATTCGTTGTTAATTTGCTGCTGATACAAGTCACTTGACATGTTAGATTCATTTACAGTGGTTCAAAACAACAAAGCACACCCTTTGGAGGTGTGCTATGGAGTTTTTTGTTGGACGTTTTTATTCAATTCTGACGAATAGTAGTAAATTTAGGACATGTATTGATAACTACCAAAAGTTCATATATTTAATTCGCAAAAAACCAATATCTAAGTGATTAATATAGAGAAAAATAGAATCGAATTCTTCAAAGAAGTGTTCGAACAAATTCCTCATGGTAAAGGTGTTGAGGTGGGTACGTTTAAAGGTGAGTTCTCTAGACAGATTGTTAATAACTGGAATGGTACACTCTACATGGTAGATGTTTGGAGACCACTAGGAGAAGAATACATTGATGCTAGCAATCATTTAAACTTTGGAAGTGGGTTATATCACGATGCTATTAACAATGTTAAAGGCTTTGAGGATAGAGCTATCATGATTAGAGCAACTTCTGTAATAGCTAGTGAGATGTTTTCAGATGAGAGTGTAGACTTTGTCTACATAGATGCTAATCACGCCTATGAATTTGTTAAGGAAGACATTGATAAGTGGTGGCCCAAAGTGAAAAAGAATGGATGGTTATGTGGACACGACTTCTTAAAGATTGACTGGTGGCAAGACCAAGCTTTTCATGAAAATGGTTTTGACAAACACATTTGGACTGGTACACATTATCATGGATTGTTTGGTGTTAATCCAGCTGTAGAAGAGTTTTGCAAAGAAACAGGAAACAATGCTTATATTACAAATGAATTTTTTGGAAGCTGGTTTATAAGAAAGAAATAACTATATGCAGAAGATGAGAAGAGCCTATGTTCTTTATGGAACAGAGGCATATCTACCAACACTAGAGCAGTGTGCACTATCTATTACAGCAGTGAGTGATGTGCCAGTTTTGATCTACCTAATGGGTGATGTAGCATTTTTCACAAGTAATTATTATATAGATAAAAATGCTACAATTATTCCTTGGAAAATAGATCTACATGAAAATGATCTGTATGAAGGTGATGATAATGGAAACTTCTACATCAAGCGTGATAAGAAGGACATCTATAATATTCTTACAGAGCGCATAGCAATCATTGAAGATGCTCTATTAAATCATGCAGACACTGTTGTGTATGTAGATAGTGACTCTATTGCTACAGAAAACATAGATAGAATATTTCACATGTACAATGGTGAGACCTACGTGCTCGCTACAGAAGGTATATATGATTGGATGTTCTATAAGGGTAGAGGTGCATGTGAGACAAGAGAGGATATGACAGGCACAACAGAATATAATGCTTGTCAACTTTTTAATGTAGATCAATCTGTACGTGGTGTATACAGAACCACAAATCTTTTTATAGCTGGTCAACCAGCTCTACCATTCATTACTGAATGGAAAACAATGTCTAAACATCCAAAAATTCTAGAGAACAGAGAGTTTTATGCTCCTTATCATGAGGAGACATTGCTGAATGTTCTATTATGGAAATACAACTATGTTGATGGACTGCCCTATTTGTACATGAATGGTTCTGTAGAAGAGACCAATGGTTTGTACAATGAATACAAGTTTCTAGGTTGGACATATCATCTAAAGGAATGGCATAAGATTGCTAAATTCAAAGAAGATGTTCTTGTAATGCATGGAGAGAAACGAGTTGACAAAATGAAAGAAATGCGTGAGATTGTCAACCAGCATAACAAGTTTAAGATTTTATATCTAGCTCCACATCTATCAACAGGTGGTATGCCATCAGTTCTTCTTAAGAGAATACAAGCTCTGGAAGGATTTGATGTAGAGACTATTGTTGTTGAATATTCCAACCACAGCGATGAGTACGTTGTGCAAAAGAATGAAATCAAAAAACTTGCTACAAAGGTGTACACACTTGGTGAGAACAAGATGGAATTAATGGACATCATCAAGAGACACAATGTACATCTTGTTCATATAGAAGAGATGGTTGAAGATAGTGTCAACAACTTCCCTATAGAACTTGTTAATGAGCTTTATGATAACAACAGAATATGGAAGATTGTAGAGACATGTCACAATGTTTATTTCAAACCTGACATAGAGAAGAAGTATCATCCTGATGCCTATGTGTTCTGTACAAAGTATCACCTAGAGACATTTGAGAAGATGCCTTCTAGAAAGTTTGTTTTAGAATATCCAATAGAAAATAAGATTCCGTCAAAAGCAGAAAAACTTTATGAAAAAATTATGCTTGGAATGAATCCGCAGAAGAAACATGTACTCAATGTAGGACTGTGGACACCAGGAAAAAATCAAGCAGAAGGAGTGGGAATAGCCAGACAACTTCCTGATATAGAGTTTCATTTTGTAGGAAACCAAGCTGTCAACTTCAAGCACTATTGGGAACCATTGATGCAAGATGTCCCAGATAATGTTCATGTGTGGGGAGAACGTAGTGATGTAGACAAGTTCATGACAGCATGTGACATATTCATGTTCAACTCTATATGGGAATGTAATCCATTAGTTGTTCGTCAAGCAGCTAGTCATGGATTACCAATATTAGCAAGAGATCTTCATCAGTATTGTGGAATGTTTGATGGTTGGATAACACCTTTGATAGAAGATGAGGATGAGGTATTGAATCAACTTCTATCAATCAAAGCACCAGAGAAGAAGCCATCAAGCTCAGCGTTATTTGATTTCAAGGTGGCTCAGATGTTTATATACAACACTGTACTCACTGATGAGATGATGCTCCAGAAGATTAATATTGATGTCAACTTTATAGGTCAACCATTTCTTGAAATCACTGGTAGATCAAATAAAAACTATTTGGTAAGATTCTATGATGAGAATGATATATGTATCTATGAGAATACCATTAGAACAAACAATTGGATAAAGCTTACTAGAAGATGGTTCACTGCTTGGAGAATAAAAGTGTGGGAAAATAATTCATTGATTTACGAATACAATCTAGACTACACTAACCAACGTGTTTACATATCACTAGAGAGTTCTTCATTAGGAGATACGATAGCTTGGATGCCATACGCACTTGAGTTCAAAAAGAAACATAATTGCCATGTTATTGTAAGTACATTCAAGAACTTTCTTTTTCAAGATGTTTATCCAGAGCTTGAGTTTGTAGAACCAGGAACAGTGGTTAACAATATCAAAGGAATGTATTCTGTTGGATGGTTCTACGAAAGCGCTAAAGAGCCTGTACTCCCTAACACTATACCACTACAGAAAGCTGCTACAAACATCTTAGGACTAGACTATGAAGAAATTAGACCAAGGATAGCATACACACCTCGTGATGTATTTGATGGTAAGATTGTCACGATAGCCACCAACTCTACAGCTGGGTGTAAGTTCTGGACAAGAGAAGCATGGCAGGAGTTGATACACTATCTGCATGAAAAAAATTACACAGTGATCAATGTATCTAAAGAAGATAATCCTTTTGAGAATTGTGAACCACTAGAAGACAAATCATTACAGAGCGCAATGGATACTATAAGCTATGGCGAGTTTTTTATAGGACTATCTAGTGGACTAAGCTGGTTAGCTTGGGCTATGAACAAGCCTGTTGTGATGATAGCAAACTTCACAGAGGAGGGACATGAGTTTTCCTGCATACGCCCTGTGAAGAAGAATGTATGTAGTGGTTGTTGGAATAGTCCCAAATATAAGTTTGATAAGAGTTGGGACTGGTGTCCTGTTTATGCTGGTACTGACAGACAATACGAATGCCAGTCCAGCATAACAAGTGGAGATGTTATTGAGCTAATTACTCAAAAGCTAAAAGCATGAATAGAGGATAGCTAGATTCTGATTTAAAATCAAAGTCTTCAATTTTAAAATCTAATTCACCAGCATCCACTTCTACATTCATGAGCTGTGTTCTTTCTTCAATAAGCTTTTGAATTGCTGGATTAGGAGAACCATCTTCAAGAGTATTTTCAATAACAAGGTTGCCATCTTTTTCAACAGCACCAAGACTAGTGAATAACTCTTTCTCAGAGTTGATGTATTGCTCCTTTTCTTCAGCAATCTTCTTCAACACCTTCTGTAGAAGATATTTGGTTTTGAAGCTAATACTTTCATTAATTAGCCCTACGATTGAAAAATCTTCTTTCTTCCCTCCAGCTATTTCTAGCTCAAGTTCAAACATTTGAAATAGTTTAAATTTCATATTATTGGTTTTTATTGGTTAACTCTCTGAAAAGCAATTTTACAAATTATTATTTAAATTATAAAGACTTTAATGATTTAGATTTTACTCATCTTTCTTTAAAGTTTCAACATCTTTGCTAATACGCTCACGAAACAACTTGTAATCCAAGATTTCTCCCTCCAAGGTACGAATATCAGGGAATACATAATTGTTTTGGTTAAAGCGAATTGACTTAGCATCGTTCTCTAAATCTGTAACTCTGTTCTCAAGCCTTGTGTATAGGAGAACGGCTCCGCCTACTAGAACGATGATTTGAATGAGCCATTTAATGTTAATGCTC
>Ga0099847_1000313_pt1 | contig 16694 bp, 19 predicted proteins | sample CB_VirMetaG_2_FD_78178 | JGI IMG/M metagenome (GOLD analysis project Ga0099847, IMG submission 78178) | Freshwater to marine saline gradient viral communities from Chesapeake Bay - CB_1504_2 Viral MetaG | ecosystem: Environmental > Aquatic > Marine > Coastal | place: USA: Chesapeake Bay...
CACTTTGACTCCCGCCAAAATCACCGAAAAACCCAAAAAAAGACACATGAACCCACCCTTCGTAAAAGTGAAGACACCACCCGCTTATCCTTAATGTGGTGATATCGTTTGACATCAACACATTATTTTTTATTGGGGGATGTCTCGTGCCGTCTCAAAAGTTTGAGACATCCCCGCCCGTTTTTTGTATTTTATATTTATTTTGCAATGGTCACATATTCATATTTAGTCGTTCTGGTGATTGCTGTATATTTTAGTTCCTTTGTCATCCATCCCCAATCGTGTACAATTATTTGTCCGTCTATGGTGTCGCCTTGTGACTTGTGGCATGTGACGCAATACGCCATAAGGAAGGTTTTGTGAAAATCTTCTAATGTAATATTTACAAGGTTGTCTTGTCCGTCCCGTGTGGATACGGCGGTTATGGTTCCTTCGTCTACTTCTACGACGGTAAAGGCCTCATTATTCGCCGTGTCTTCGCCGTTCTTTCTGGCTATTAGTGGCATCCCCACATATGCCCGTGCCTCTTGTGGGTATCGGTCGGACTCGTCGGCATATTCTAAAAGTGTGTATTTCTTACCCTTCGTCATCAACTCATTGACCGCCTTGTTTACCTCTTGGCGTGTTCGGTTTGTGTATGATATATTATGGCTTTTGCTCATCTCCTCAACGGTAACCCGCTTCACCATCTCGGCGGGGGTGTTGTTGTCGTTATAGACTTTTTCGGACGTGTCCCATAATTTTTTATCATACCGCTTCATGGTCGTCAATTCACAACGGCGTGAACCACAAAGCCACATAATAGCGGGATGATTAAAATAATTATGCCCGCCGTTTTCAACTGGTGGCAACTGGCGGTAATCTCCCACCAATATAAATTTAGCCCTCGTCATTCGCTTCAACTCACAAAGCAACCGCCACAACTCGGAACTTATCATTGATATCTCATCTACGACATAATATTTATATGTCTGTTTTCGTAGCCATTTTGCGTCAATGTTTCCGTTTTTGTCAATGGATAGGAATTTATGAATGGTGCAACCGTTCAACACTAAGCACGCTTTATTAGTGAATGCCAGTTTCATGGCTCCCGTTTTTTCGGCTATATGTTTAGCAACATATGTCTTTCCTGTCCCTGCCCTACCCGTCAGCATCAACCCCTCGCCTACGTTATCGGCTATGGTGTCGGCTTGGTCGCTGTCGTTATATTGTAGCGTCTCCCATGGCTTCACCTCCTGCGGTTCTGGTACGCCTCTTTCGTTGGCTGGTGTCATGTCCCCGTAATGTTCGGGCATCTCGGACTCCCGCCACCCCCCCCACTTGGGGTCTTTCTGTGGTTTTGTCTTGGGGTCACAATTTACACATATGGCACAGTCGGTTTTTCTGTATATCAAATCCCCCCCCATTTCCTTCACCATGTCATATAACATCATGTTGTTACGGTCTAAGATTTGGATATATAGCGGTAGCGGGGTTTCGCTGTGGAATGTCCGCTCCGTCTTGCCGTACATGTAATACTTGGTGTTATTGATGGTAAGATTTTTTATGTAAAGGTCGGCGGTTTCCGCCCGTTCGCCAATGCATTCTAAAACTCGGTTTTGGTCTGTGTCAATGTCCACCCTTAGGCATTTGCCCTCGGTCTTGCCCATCAAACCGCTTATACTATTAATCATAAGTTTTTGTAGGGCTGGGTATTTAGCCGTATCTTCGGTAATTTTTTTAATAAGGTGGGTAAATATTTTTTTATTCTCAATGGTCGCCCCGTCGCTGTCTGTCAATTCCTTTTTATTGTTGGATGGCACCAACCGCCATTTAATAAGCGTTTCATTTTTTGCGGTCACAATTCCTTCTTTAATCATCTTATTAAGAATTGATGCACTATACCAATTTGTACCATGTAAAAGGGACATATCGGCGGTCTTGACATAATAAAGCCCGTTTTCCAATTGTCCGCCGTCATAAAGGTCGATTTCGCATTTTTCTACTTGGTCGTTAAAATCATAAAAAAGCCACTCGTCGGCGGGTGCGTTCATGGCGTGGCTGTGGCTCCGTTTCACATCCCAACACATTACGCCCTTGTAGGCGGTGTCGTTTTTTGGTTTTGGCTTGGTGTAGTCCAAAACTTTCACATCGGCATCAAATTGCGTTTTTTGTTCGTATTCGTCCTTAGTTGTTTTGATGTGATTTTTTACAAACTCCAACACCAATTTATATTTATTTTCAATGATGCTTTTGATGTGTTTTTTTACAAATTCCCGTAACAATAATGGCTTTTTTTTCTGCATTTTCACTATATCGGGGACTTTCATAAGCCCGTAAAGCGGGCGGTCTTTGTTATCCCCCGTTGGGTTAATAAGCCCGTAATGCGTGCGGTTCTTGATATTTTCATATGACAAAAGCCCCCGCACGTGTGGGTTAAGCCCGCTATTAAGTTGTGCCGTCCATTGTTCCCCGTATGTGGTGATGAGTTGCTTTTTTAGGAGTGCTACGGCGGATTGCCCCTTATAGGTTATGTCGTTGTCTCTGCAATAATCTATTATTTCTTGGTTGTTTTCCTTGGTGTCACAAATATATAAGTTTTCATTTAGTTTAAAATCTCGGATTTGGCCGTCATAGATTGTTACATTTTCCAATGGGTACGGGGTTTTGTTTGCTTGTTCAATTTGTGTAATTAAAAATTGTGTCTGGGCATCCATTTTTTCTTCGGTTGCCGTGGTTTGCATAAAATGAATATCATTAATAATGGCTTCTTTTTTCTTGTGGGTTATGGCGTGCTTATCACATATGATTTTATCTTTTTGGCGTTCGGTGATGGTTTTCACGGCTCCCTTATTGATGATTGGGTAAAAGTGGTTATTTTTGATGCGGAACACTACGGGGCTTTGTTTGCTGTTTTTTTCTGGTTTGTAATGGTGAAAAATCTTATTGTATGAGTCCAAGCAATACAAACTAACCCCCGCCACATCACACCATTTTTTTAATTGGGGGATACATACGCCGTCTTTTTCTGGGTCGTCATTTTCGTTAATTTTAAAAATTTCCGTCATGCGTTCGTCGGTGGTACTCTTTTTAAATTTTGGTTTGTCCCCGTATCGGTATTTTAAAAAGTCATATACACACATGCCCCTATCTTTGCACCATTCCGCATTTTCCGTCTCTCCGTCCAAATCTACCATGCCGTTATATTTCATAAATGTTTGCATCAATGAAACGGCGGGGGTTGACAATGACATAAAAGACATGTCAACGGGTTGGGGTTGTTCGCCTATTAAAAAAAGGTTGCTGTCGAGTTCTGCCCGCCCCGTTTCCGCCTCAATTGCCTCTTTAATCATTTCTTTAATGTTGGATTTTTTGGCATTGATGGTCAATGATTTTGTAACATTTTGGGTTTCCTTGTATAATTTGCCCGTCTTTGGGTTCTTGCGTTGAACCTTGTAGGTGATTTGGAAATTAGCAACGCCTTTCACGTCCTTAATAAGTCGGCTACCTTGTAAAAAGTAGGTCTTGGCAATGTTTTTTTTTAGTTTTATGGTTTTTTTGGTTCTGCCGTCAAAAAACTTTTTACTTTTCGTGGAAATAAACCGCTTTGTCTCCTCATTATAAACGGTTGCGGGTTCCGTCCATAGGTCGTCGGATGTCCCCGCTTTTACTCTCTGTCTCATCCATTTCTGAAACTTTTTCGTGTATCCTTTCTTCTTTTGTCGTGATTTTGGAAAGGCGGTTTTATAGTCTTGTAGGTCTTTGGCTTTGGTGGTCATGGTTATATATATATACGTAGATATTCTTTTAAGTCAATTTTACGCATGGTGGTTTTTTGTGGTTTCTATAGTATTTTTCCCAATACTATAGAAATATTTAGCGGTTTGATTAATAGCCGTATAACAATTTAAAAGAGGTTCCCCAATTACCTTTTTTTACATCCTTGTAATTTCTGGAAAGTTCATAGCGTTCCCGTTGCCGTTTAGCCTCGTTTAGTTTATATTGCTCTCCGTCTTGGATTTTAAGCCTATATATGCGTTGTGCTTGTTTCATTGCCTCAGTCCGGGCCATTTTAACTATATATATATATGTAGATATTCTTAAATGCTTTCAACCTTTTAATGCGTGTAAGGGTTCTTAAATCTCGTCTTCACTACGACGTATTTTTATAATTTAAGCCCCAATTAAGCCCCCCGAACTATTTATTTAAACGGAATATGTAAAGGTGTTGGTGGTGTTGGTGTCCAACTTCAAAGCCCCTTGGTACTGTCCCCAAACGGCCAGTTGAGAATCTGCCGCCCCGTTTGCGTTCATGGACACTTCAAGGCTGGTAGTAGCCCCGACAGTGTAAAGCCCCGAGTAAATAGAATCCGTTTCACTGCGTAGAGATTCAAGGTCAATTTCATAAAAAGCCCGTCCTGTTGCCCCGTCCGCCTTAAACTGGGCGGCCGTGATATCATTGGGTTGTCCAAAGTCACCCGCCTGACGAGTAGAGCAACGAATCTCCGCCACTGGTTCCGAAATGTTCACACGGGTAGTGGATGCTGAAGATTTGATTTTTTGGGCTGGGTAACTACGCCCGTTCATTTGGAAGGTGTACTCCGATACACGGCGGTTGGGTCTTGCTCCGTGTCCGTCAACTGTTTTACCGTTCGCCAAATAAAAAGCAAAAATCACACGTGATAGACTTTGATGACTAAAGCCAAGATTTTGATTAATGAGGCGTTGGGTGGTGGTAATATTGCCCCCCCTGCTGGAACGCCAGTCGTCAAGAATCATAGTATACACGCCGCCGTTGGAGGCATCAATCATCTGTTGAGCCGATGGGTCTAGGCTTACTACGTTAGCCACAAAAGACACTGGGTTGACTTTGAATTTACTAGCCGCTTCATTTGCTGCGGTACCCGAGATAAACGCATTATCAAAAGTGTCAAGAGTAAGCCGAATCGTGAGGTTATCCTGATGAAAGCATGGCAAGTACTTACTAGAACTCCACAACGGCGTTAGCAAGAGTGGAACACAGTAAACTGTGGTCACAATTTGGTCAACGGTTGTATTAACGAGAGAGTCAGCGTCTACACCCGTACCCCCATCACACCCAAACTGAGCCCCGCCCAAAGTTTTTTTAAATTCCGTAGATGCTTCACTGTCTAAAAAGATATTGACCAACTGATTGTAGTTTTCTATTACACTAATTGTAGACGCTGAACTCAAAATTTCAACTTTAGAGATTAGGTTATATATTCCATTGCGGGGTAGGTTTAAAGAGCCAGTAGTCCCAGTACCATTGGAAAGGCAGGCGTTAAGTGACAACTTCACATATGAGTTCTCAAAATCAATGTACGACCCTCTGGTCATGCCTGATGGCATCTTCAGGTCTATAGTTTGACTGCATTGAAAAGAAGACCCATTTGAGGCTGGAATTTCAAGACGTGCGGAACTGGCAGAAATCGCCTGTTCACGCTTAGATGCAAAATTAAGTTCTTTACTGGCTACTGCTACGTTAGAAGACATGATTATTTTATAATACTACAACAGAAAATATTTCTATAGTTTTTTTCATTTATTTTTTTGTTAAAATTCGCCGTACCCTCATAGGCTTATGATGGGCGTATATTCGCCGTGGAGTTGTGCCGAAGATTGGATTGAATTATAATATTTGAATTTTAAAGTAATTGAACCCGTCAAATCGCCCGTAGACCTTGACCCGTCTAATGTAGTAATTTTTAGGCGTATTTCCTGCGGTCTTGCATTCACCAATAATTCGCCCGTGCCTTTTACTAAAGGGTCTACTACGTTATAATAACCAATAACGGGGCGTTCGTTGTCTGTCGTGTAATGGTTAAACCCGCCCTTCTCGTAGGTTATTAAAAGGTCATCGTCAATACCCGATGTTTCGCTTGACCTAAGAACACCCGCTATAATTTCAACTGTTGCTACTTGGGAACGTCTATCGCTGTAATATGCACTGTTGGGAATAAACCACGGGTATGTGTCCGTCGTGTTGGTGCTGTAGCCGTCCGACTTTTCCAAATTCAAAGTGACATAATCACACAATTTTAAACCTCCGCTACTGTCTTTCGTGCAACACATTGTATATGTATAATCTAAATATAATATTTTATTTTATGTTATTTTTAGCAATTTTCAACCCCTGAACTCTGCCCGCATTTTCCCCGCTTCCGCCCGCAGTTTCCCCGCTTCTGCCTTCTGTTTCTTACTACGTTCCAAAAACGCCTTACCGTCTCCATCTTCCAATACCTGAAGCCCCGACCGCCCAACCTCCGTAGTCAATTTTCCCGTACGCTGTGCCATATCCCCGCCTGCTGACAGTGCTTCCGAAAATTTTTGGGCCCTTGGGTCTGGAATCATCGCCACCATTGGGGCGGCTTTTGCTGCAAACTTACCCGCCTTCTGTAGGAACTTGCCGCCCTTTCTGGCTCCGATTGATGCACCATGAGCAATTTTATGCCCGAGTTTTCGCAATTTTCGCTTCAATTTTGTACCGAAACCCATGATATAATAACTATAGATATTTTATTTATCATCGCCTTTGTCCTCCGCTGGTTTGGTGGGTTTTTCCGCACTGTCCATTGTGGGGCGGGGTTTGTCGTCGTCATTTACCGAATTTAAAAAGTATCTGTAATTTATTGAATCTGTACGCTTTCTAAAATATTCTATAGATAAGGTCAAACTCCACCCCAACCCGTTAAAATCTAAATAGTTGTCGTTGTCGTCTTTCAATTCAATGTTAATAAATGAGAGGGCGTTTCCTAAAATATAATATTGTGGTGTGGATGGCTCAAAAAATATAAAGTTGCCTGGGGCTGAATTTACTAAAACCTTTGATAATACGCCGTTGGTTTTTCCGAACGAATTAATATTTTTAATATTCATATTTTCACTGCGTATATATACGCTAGATGTCCCCGCTAAATTACATGACTGGTTAGATGTATATGTTACGGTGGTTTGGGGAAGATTAGTCATGCCCAATTCTAAAGACATTGTTGAAGATACTATAGTTATTTCTGTAGGGCTTAATATTGTGAATTTATTCGCGTTTTCATCAAAGGTCATTACAAGGTTGGTGAGTTCCGTATATTCTGGCAATTTAAACTGGCGGCTAAATTCATCTGCTATATTGTATGCATTATAGTTTCGTTCTGGTAAGGTTACGGGGATATCCTCAATGTTAGTACGCAATACCAAAGTATTGTTGCCTATCTCGTCCGATATATTATACCAACTATAGGGGATTTCCGCATCCAACACCGAAACAATCATTCCTATATCTGCCCGTGGTGCGTCAATAATAGTTTCTAAAAAAAAGTCACATCTGCTGCCGTTTTCCGATGTCTCCCCGTCTTTACTTTGCAAATATACGGATAGTCCGCCCTGTAATGTGTCGTTGCTTCCGTGGGTGGGCATTATTATATTACGGCTATATTATTTTTATCTGCCCTGTCATCTCTGTCTTGCATCTCCTGCGGGTCGCTAAAATCTAAATTGCTTGAACTCCCGCCCCTGTTTAGGGTCTCGCCCATAAATCCGCAACATTTGCTACGGGTATGTATTTTCATTTTATAGAGTTTATAACTGCACACCACGAGCAATAAAACACCCGCACCCTCTAAACCCAGACTTGAATATGTTGAAAGTTGTTCAAAGTCCATTTATAATATATTCTATAAATTAAATTTTTGCTTAAAATCTCGGATTGACTGACGCAAGGTGGGCTTATTCCATAACAGGAAATAAGAAAGATAGCCCGCCCTTGTTGGGTCATTCGTTTGTAAGTCTTTTTTATGCCGTGCCAAATAAGCCCGCTTCCTTTTTTCATCTTTGTGAATTGTAAAATTATCGTGATCGGGTGACCCAAACGAGACCACTTTTATTTTTCCATTGTCTTTAAAATGTGCGGAGTAGCGTTTGTTTTTGTTTTTACTTGCTGTGACTTTTAACAGTTTCATTTTATTATACAATTAGATATTTTATAATGCGTTTACTATTTCGCCAGTGGTGGCGGTGCCAGTGCCTAAAAATTCCATCTGGATGTTAATGTCCCGTCCCGCCCAATCCGTTATGCTGTCTGGCCACGTCGGGGGATTACCTACGTCGTGAGTTTCCAATAACGTATAAATCCTCAATAGTTCTGACGATGAAGACAGATAAACGACACCTTCTAGATTTAACGTAACCAACTCACCAACATCATGTCGTGCATAGGCAATAGCGGTTGATATGTGCGGTTGTTCAATCCACGTACTGCCAGTGTATTTTTTAAGATATATTTTCGGAGTTTGACGAAGAATCGTTAAATTCTGGAAAACACAAGACACCCTAACTTTCCAAATCCCAGCATATGCATTTGATGCTAAGTTCCAATGAACATCGCTCCCATCCTGCCCAAAATTAATCGCCGACCTTACAACAGTACCAAAATAAGTACCATAAATATTAGCACCATGTTGTGTCACTGTTGGGTTATGACCGCTCGTGTTTGTGGTGTGTAATTCCACAAAGTAATCTAGCCCAAAAGTACCATGAGGTTTTGCCGCCGTTTCGTCATATGTTTTCCAATCAAAACAATGATATGTACAAGTATAATTAATCGGTAACCCATTGCCACATTGGAACGTATCCGCTATAATCCGCTCAGTTCCTATATATACATCTGTCAGTCGCCCTATATAAACCTCGGGCGGGGTCTCATGGACTTCATCCGTGGTATTGTTCTTATATAACAGACTATAACTAAAGCCAGTTGTCACGGTGGATGGTAAATTAGTTAATGTCAAATCGCCGCTTACCTCAAAATCAGTTATGCTTTGTGTCCCCACATTGAGAGTTGCTACCGTTAGAATACCCTCTATGTCTGCATTTCCTTCTACGCCCAAATTACCGCCTATAGTTGCATTGTCGGTTGTGTTTACAATTGCTGACGATATAGCCCCCGTCAAAGTGATGTTCGCCGTTGACAAAACACCGCCGGTTGCGTTAAAGGTTAGCCCAGATTTTGATATTTGGTTGGTTGCTGAATCCAAAAGCAATATATCCGTATTTGAGGTAGTTGGGACGATTGGTACGGAATTTAACGTTAATACGTCGTCACATTGCAACTCATTATAAATCCTTGTTTGTGCTGTATTGGTCATGATTAATTTGTTGCTATTGATAACGTTACCATCCACGAACAGATGTCCGTTTGGATGGAAGTAGCGGTTGCGTACTGCGGTACCATCATCATATATATCTATTCTTCCATTACTATTGTTGGCACCCAACAATACAAGAAGAGGGGTAATCGTCTGTACTTGACTCCGTATTGAATTGCCTACTAAAAGGGTTGAATTTGGAATATAGTAGAGGAAATCGTCTCTCACTATATCATAATTCGTTCCAATGTTTGAGTCGCCGTCTAAAAATAACAACCGGCACAATTGATTAGTTGACGTTACATCTTTGGAATTAATTGTTGTATTGCCTGATATTGTAATATCTTGCGTCCCAATTGTAACCGCATTCGCTACTGAACCGTTTAAAGTTCCGTTGAACGTCCCACAGTTTAATGTTTGGGACGAGGTGTTATAGTTGAAATTGCCTCTACTTACTAAAACGCCAGTGTCCGTGCTGTCACCATTTATAAATGGGATACGGCTGTTACCGGCGGTTGTGTTATTTAATGCTTGTATTGTTATGTCGTTCGTTATTTGTAAATCCGCCACTGTTAATCTAGTGTCCAACGGGTTAAATGTCATGGTGGTGTCACCTGTCAAGGCGTTATTAAGCCCAAAAAATGCCACCTCATATCCAATGTCTGCGGTTGATGTAGCGGGGGTTATTTCTAAGCCTCCCGTTACTTGTAAATTAGGGACGGTTAGCCTATTTTCAAAACAATTATATGTCATACTGTCCCCCGTCAATTCGTTACCATTACCAAACATAGCCACCTTATATTCCTCATCTTCCGTTGATGTGGTGGGTGTTATCATGGCATACGTGGTAACCGCCAAAATTGGGACGGACACATAATTAGATATTATTAAGGTTCCCGTTGATTCGTCAAACCTTAATTTATGGGAAGAAGTCAATAAACCATCAGGTGAACTAGTAGTAGGCGTGGCACCGTCTATGAAAGGGATTCTTAGTCCCCCCGTGTTGGTTGGCGTGGTTGTTTCAATATTTACTGCCCCCGTTAAATCGCCCGTTATTCCTTGGTTTGCTGTAATATATTGGGCAGTCAAATTTTCTAAAACCGTCATATTTTCCACGGTGACCGACTCCGATATCGTCAAGTTAGTAATTGTGACAAGCCCCGTAAAGTTTGCATTTACCGCCGTTAAAAGGTTGTCTATAGTGGCATTTATTGCTGTAATGAGGGTGGCTTTAATTTCTAAAAATCTTAATTCTTGCACAGTAAGATTTAAACTCCCAGAACCGCTTATTGATTTGCTCATGTTTATAATATAAATAATATATTATAAATATAAATAAGATGGGTTTTGTTTTAATAATTTTCAGTGATTTGCAGCGTAGCAGTATAGTACAAATGATTAAATTTAAAAAAATGAAGGACATGATAACATTTACGGGTAATAAGGTTAATTACTACTCCGTGAGGCGTAACAACGACCTTTTAAAGTACAAATCAAAAAAATCAATTTTTGAAGTCATCAAGGTATGATGCAATATGAAAATGCATTTCTATTGGCAATTTATAAGTAAGTGTTTTTAGTACATGGCGTGATTGGATATGGTTATATAGCATTTTTTTATATTCCATTTTCCAAAATAACGCCGTCGTTTTCTTGTACATCATCTTATAAATTCTGTAGTCTTCTTGGTTGTCTGTACACCGTAAACATTTTTTATAGAGTGCTGATTTTTCCGTAACTACCATTAACTAAACTCAATAATAAAATTTCCTTGTTTTGCCGAGAAGGTATTTTTCGTCTTTTTTGGCGTTTTTGGTTCTTCTTTTATTGGTTTCATAAAATCAGGCTCGAGCAGATTCATTTTATTTAAACTGCACCGTTCCAAGAGTTCGCACACGTTGTCGTCCAGTTTTGGGAATTGGGCTTTGTAGTAGTACCTATCATACGGCGTATGCATAAAATGCACTTTTGCTGGGTCTACCTCAAACATATCACTCTCCACCGCTGTACGGCGTTCTTCACTACCAAAACGGTCAAAAAGGTATTCTTCACTTATGGGCATCCAGTTAACAAGGGCTTGTTCTTCTGGATTCATCATATATATTAAATACTATAGATTTTTTTATTTCATTTTCAACCGCTGGAGGGTGAAAATTAAAATATTTATAATTGTTATATGGACATCATGGAACAAACCCCCGACATTGACGAATCCGAAGTTGTAGACATTGACGAACCCGAACCAGTAGAAGAGGTTAAAAATGAATTGGAAAAGCCAAAGAAGAAGCAACGCAAACCACGAAAGCCGATGAGTGACAAACAAAAAGAGGCGTTGAAGGCTGGTAGGGAACGGGCTAAACTGAACCAAGCCCGACGGATGCTAAAGGAACGAGAGGAGCGGATGAAGGAAGAAGGGACACTAGAAGAAGAAGAACCCGCACCAATTAAGCCCCAATTAAGCCCCGTAGAGGAAGAAGAAGACCCGGTCTACCAGAAACCCGAAAAACCCGTGGGAAAGAAGCCAACCAAAAAGCCTTATAAAAAAGCCGTAAAAAAGCCCAAGGTTGTTTATGTTGAAGAGAGTTCAAGCGATGAGGACGACAGCGACAGCGAGGAAGAACAAATTATTTATGTTAAGCGTCCCAAGAACAAGACAAATAAAAAGCAATCAAGGAAGGTAGAACCCCGCCACTATAGCAACATAGAGGAAATCACCCAAGAACTACCACGTTTAATTTTCAAATAAATTAAATATAGTTTATATATAACATGGTTCAGCGGGTTATTTATTGTTTGATGTCCAAGGCCAAAAAAATATTTTACATTGGAAAGACCCGCCAAGGGAGCCAAAGAATGGTAAAACACCGCCACGATTTTAAAAGATTTGAAAAGGGCGATTATGGCTTTTGTTCTTCTTATAAAGTTATTGAGTGTCCCGACTGTGAATTTTTAATTTTAAGATACATTGACGATGACGAGAACATAAACGACGCAGAGAAAAAAGCCATAAAATATTACCGCCAAAATGTAGAATATAAACTTGTGAATATCCTTCACAACCACTAAAAATATATTATAATATTATATATAATGGACGTAAAAATAAATGGTGATGATAATGACCCGCTAGGCTATAAGCGTATAGCAATGAACGCCGACCACCGATTAGACACGGACGCTTTACAATTTGTGCCAGCCATGCGGAGTTTTAGTAGTGGCTTTAATTTACTACTTAATGGGGCGAGTGGGAGTGGCAAAAGTAATTTGCTTGTAAATATGCTACGGTCACAAAATGATAAAAAGCGGGGTATCCGTAAGAGTTTTAAAAAAATATTTGACAACGTTGTTGTGGTATCCCCCAGTCTCAAAACATTAAAAGATGACGTTTTTGATAATTTAAAATATCGTTTTGATAAATGGGATGACGAAACCATGGACGCACTAGACGAAGTTTTAGAAAGGAACGACGATTTGGACGACGACGAGGAAATAGAAAAAACCCTTCTAATTTTGGATGACTGCGGAAGCATGCTAAAAGGCGAGACGGAACGCCGTTTTAATAACATGGTGAAAAATAGACGGCATAAGCACCTTAGTATTATTTGCGTTACTCAAAAATTTAAGGACGCATCAACGACCCATAGAGCAAATTTAACACATTTTATAAGTTTTAAGCCCCGCAATGCCTTGGAGATGGAAAGCATATATACCGAAATGATAGGGCAGGAACGCAAATATATGCATGACATTATGAACGGGTTGTTTAAAAAAAAGTATGACCACCTTTTAGTGGATTTCACCCAATCTACCAATAAAGCAGGGTTTCAATATTACTCTAATTTTAGACCCGTTGACTTTGTAAAAAAATAATATATAGGGTATTATTATAAATGGATTCTAAAAAGCCCCCCGTCAAAAAGTCAAAGGCTAAAAAGCCAAAGGTAAAGAAACCAAAGCCCAAACCCAAGACCAAGCAAAAACAGAAACAGGCACAAACACAAAATGTTATTATTAATCTTTCCGATATCAGGAAAAGGACACGACGAAAGATGACGGGAAGCGGGACGGGGCGTCCGCTTCCTTTGTCGTCTTTTTCTGGTTCCGCCCAAGCCCCCGTATATGTAAATCCGCAAGGTAGTGCATATCGTGACCTAATCAGGCCAATAAAGGAACACCAGCGAGAAATGAGGGCGGCCGCCCAAGATGATTTAAGACGTAGTGACCAGCAGCGGGAACTTTTAAGAAGCGAATTCAAAAAAAGCCAAGCAGGGCAAAGTGCCATAAATAAAGCATTGATTGATGCACTACGGGAGACTAAACAACGGGGGAATGTAGAACAGGTAACACCCCCGCCTACGGCGGGAGATTTGGAAGTCCCGTTACCAGCCCCAACCGTGGGAAATTTGCAAGACTCCGACGAACAAAAAGAAAAAGCAGATTTACAAAAAGACGCTTTTGACGAATCAAGACGAATGGATGATGAACAACCGGAAGGAACCGCCGTTCCAAGACGTGACGCTTTTGAATCATCAAGTGAACCAACCGCACCTGCTCCTGGTCCTGCTCCGATACCTGAAGCGGTAGTTTTACCAACTCCTACAAAAATTTCAAAGACAAGATTAATCAACAGAAAAATAAAAGATTATGAAGAAAAAAATGGTAAACTACCAACAAAGAATATAGCAAAAGGTTTTTCAAGAAATAACGAGTTTCAAGCATTGAATGTTTCTAAGGCCGATATTGAAACGGCTTTAAAGAAATATAAGAAAAAATAGTGTATATAATAAATTACTATATATATATTATATATAGTAAATGACAACACGGAAACCAAGCACGGCACACCTAGCGAAACTCACAAGCGGTTCTTATGTCATGGGAAGTAAGGATTCTAAAAAAAAACGTGTCACCGATACACAAAGCCACGTAGCCAACACCGATTATATAGTTAATCACAAATACAGCGACAGCGGTATAACTGTGTACCAACATAAAAACGACCCCAAGCATTTAGTGATTGCCCACCGTGGTACAAATGTGGGCGGGGATAAGGGATTAAAAGACGTTGCCAACGATTTAACCTTATCAATGGGGCTTAAGGCAGGACACAAAAAAAGGTTTAATCAACGGAAACGAACAACCGAGAAAGCAATTAGGGAACTAGGAGGCGGTAAGCCTACACAATTACATGTAGTTGGGCATTCTTTGGGTGGTGGTACTGCCAATTATGCCGTGGCTCAGTCTCAATTAGTGCGGGATAATTTAACCAGCCTTAACACGTTCAACACGGCGGCACATCCGATTTTTAACGGCGATTTGAAAATATCAAAGGCGGAAGAACGGAAACTAAAAGGTAAGGTCGTTCACCACAGGGTTGAAAATGACGCAGTAAGCCTAGGCGTAAAAGCATATGTCCCGCTTGGTGGTAAAGTTGTGACACGGAAAGCCAAGCCCGTTAAACAGAAAAAACAGGGGTTTTTATCTAGGATGATTTCTAAAGACCCGCTAATGAAAGCCAAAAATATGGGAACCAAAAGCCTCGATGCTCACAGCATGAGTCAGTTTTTGCCTAATGAGGACAATTAAAATATATCTTATAATTATATATCATGCCACCAAAGGTAAAAAAACGAGTTGCTAAAAAATCTTTAGTATGTTGGAACGACAAGGGAAAAACAATATGTGCGGCAAAATCTACTTTTTCAAATTACAAGCCACGCCCAAAAAAGAAGAAGGTTGTTAAAACGGAGGTTAAAAAGCCAGTTGTTAAAAAGGCGGTTGTTAAAACGGAGGTTGTTAAAAAGCCAGTTGTTAAAAAGGCGGTTGTTAAAAAGCCAGTTGTTAAAAAGGCGGTTGTTAAACCCGTTATTAAACCCGTTGTTAAAAAACCAGACCCACCAAAACGCAAACTAAGAAATAAAGCAGAACGGGATGAGATATTTAAAACATTCATAGCCTATATGAAATCACCGAGCAAAAGACAAATGAACTATGTTCTTAAAATGGGGTTGGATTCCCGAGATATTACACGGGTGGCAGATTTAAAAAAATTAGTTGATTTTTACCCTACCCCTACCCGTTGCTTAGAACAACAGATAATAAGCCGTAGTAACAATATATTAGAATGTACCGCAGGATTAGGCTATGTTGTAAATGACGTTATTGAAATTAACCCGAGGGCGAAAATAACCGCATATGAATATGACGAGGATTTAGTGAGGATTGGAAATAATATTTTAGGCACTGATATATTACAACGCAAAAACTTTTTAAAAATACCGCTTAAAAATGATTATGATTTTATTTTTTGTAATCCCCCCTTTAGTTCTTCGTATAGTAAAAAAGACCCGTACTACGTTAAATTTTTAATCAAGGTTATACAACTAAGAGAGAACAACGCCAATAAAGGAAAATTGCAGATTCAATTTTTATGTCCTATTACTTTGTTTATGAAAATAGGCGACCAATGGAAGGGCAACTCCACGCTAGGGGCTAAAGAGTTTTTTAAGAAGGTGAGCCAAAAACAACTTAAGATATATTGTGATGACTTGGGATATGATATAAATAAATTAATGACAAGCGAGTTATATTTTCAGTTCACGGAGCCGTGCCAATTTGAGACAACCGCCATAAAAACGGCTAATTTTTTAATAGATGAAAATTAAATTTCTTTAAGTACTCTTTTTTATGGAGGAACGCCATAAAAAATAATGCGTTTGGATTACTTAAAATTAAATCTTAAGTAATTATATATGGCAAAATACAATAATCATTTTGTGTTTGCGTATTCTGGAAATAAAAGGAATGAAATGATTGAAATCAATAAAGATGTCAATCTTGAAAACATCGAAACCATAATCGAACCCTTTTGTGGTTCTGGTGCTTTTTCATTTTACACAGCAAGGGACAGTTCCAAAAAATATAAATACATTTTAAACGATGCAAATAAAAACCTTATTGAATTATTCGAGATTTGTAAAGACCCCTGTAAATTAAAAGACTTCGAACGTATCGTTAACGACATAGCGGAGGGATTGAATAAAGAAAAATACAAAATGATTATAAATAAAGAGGATGTGGTCAGTTATTATATTGCAAATAAAGTTTATAAAAGAGTAGCAGGACTATTTCCAAATGATTATAAGTATAAGTATATCGATATACATAAATGCCCTTTTGTGGATTTTATACGAAACGAGCAAGTCTCGCTATCATCTGTAAATGGCACTGTTTTGCTCGATGAGTACAAGAACGATAAAACGGCTTTTATCTTCTGTGACCCCCCGTATTTAATGTCAAATAACGGGTTTTATGATAAATCGGATGATAATATATATGAAAATATATATGAAAATGTTTATCATAAAAATGTAAATGAATATAAATGTAAAATATTGTTTTGTTTGGAGAGCATCTGGATAGTGGATTTAATATTTTCGAAATTTAAAAATAAACGTACATTTGATAAAAAATATAGGGGATTGAATAAACGTGTATGTAAATTTACGAACATAACTAATTACTGATACATTCTTTTTTTAGTACCAAAATAAAATA
>Ga0099847_1000315_pt1 | contig 16644 bp, 13 predicted proteins | sample CB_VirMetaG_2_FD_78178 | JGI IMG/M metagenome (GOLD analysis project Ga0099847, IMG submission 78178) | Freshwater to marine saline gradient viral communities from Chesapeake Bay - CB_1504_2 Viral MetaG | ecosystem: Environmental > Aquatic > Marine > Coastal | place: USA: Chesapeake Bay...
CTCTCTAAACTCCTTACAAGAAGATTTAGAACGAATTAGGAAAGAGGACCCCGAGAAGGCAATACAACTTTCTACTAAATTATTAGAATATACTTTACCGAAACTAAAATCGGTAGATATGAATGCACAAATAGAATTGAACACTAGGATAGAAGAGATAACCATAAACATCAAACGTTCAGGTTCTAATGAAGATTGATATTAATACATCTGTAACCTTTGATAACCTCGTTCAATCAAGCAAACGAATAACACAACACATTGGTGGTACACGTAGTGGTAAAACATATGCAATACTACAATGGTTGATAGTTAGAGCAATCCAAGAGAAACAAGATATAACCATAGTAAGAAAGACAGTTCCTTCCTTAAAGAGAACTGTGATGAAAGATTTTAAAGATATCTTACTTGGTATAAATTACTTTCATGATGATTCGTTTAACCAATCAGAGAGATACTACAAGTTCGCTAATGGTTCAATCATATCATTCCTTAATACAGATGATCCCGAGAAGCTAAGAGGGGTTAAATCAGATATACTCTTTATAGATGAAGCATCTGAAGTAGATGAGGAATCTTACTTCCAACTATCCATTCGTTGTTCAGGTCCTATTGTACTTGCATTCAACCCAACTATCTCACCTTATCATTGGTTAAGACAGATGGAGAACTGTGAGAGATTCGTAACTACCTACAAAGATAACCCTTACCTACCACAAGAGATGGTAGATGCAATTGAAGAACTCCAACATAAGAATCCTAAGTATTGGACAATCTATGGTAAAGGAGAGTATGCACCGAATGATAAAGCAATCTTTAACTTTCAGATAGTAGATGAGATACCAATGTGTGAGTTAGTTGCATTTGGTATGGACTTTGGATTTGCTAATGACCCTACAACTTTGGTAGCAGTACACAAGAGTGGAGATATGTTATACCTTAGAGAACTAATGTATGATACAGGTTTAGTTACTAATGATATTATCAAGAAACTACAAGATTTTAACGTGGGTAGAACTACTGAGATATGGTGTGATTCAGCAGACCCAAGATTGATTGAGGAAATACATAGAAGTGGATTCAATGCTAAACCAGTGAAGAAAGGACCTGATTCAATTAAATTTGGTATTGGTGTTCTTCAGAACTATGGTATATGTGTATCTAAGAAATCACAGAACCTCATCAACGAACTATACTCTTACCAATGGGCAACGGATAAGTACGGATATGTATTGGATAAACCCGAAGGAGGATTAGACCACTTGATAGATGCAGCAAGATATGTAGCTATGATGAGGCTATCAATCAAACAACAGAACAAAGGTAAATACACCCTAACATTTAAGTAATGGATAAATACACAGACCAAGATGTAGTGAACCTTGCACAGAAGATACATACTCAGAACTTGGTAATAGAAGAACTACAAGCTCAGATAAAGGTAAGAGATATAAAGATAATGAATAAAGAAAGAACCATAGGTCAGTTGAAAGCAAAGATTGGACATATGAGTTTAGAAAAACAAGAGATAACCATTGATATAGATTATGAAGAAAACAATTGAGATAACAGTACCAAAGGATTGGTCAGCAATTACATTTAAAACTTGGTTAAAGTTACAAGCAGATTTAAAGAACTATGAAGAGGATGAGGGTGCGTATGAACACATCTTATTGTATCATCTTTGTGGTATTACACCTGATGTACTTGAACAACTTGATAATGATACCCTAAACTCAATTAAAGAGGATTTAACGGGGTTTATGAATAAGAGTGAGGATTACACCTTACAAAGAATAATTAAGGTAGGAGAGAAGGAATATGGATTTGAACCTAACTTGGGTAAGATGTCTTATGGAGCATACTTAGATATTGCTTCATATAAGAGTATAGAACTGAATGAAGAGTGGGTTGATATGGTTTCTATCTTATACAGAGAGGTAAAGAAGAAGAGAGGTGCATTGTATGAGATTAAAAAGTACCAAGGAGTAGACCCTTGGGAATCAGAGAAGTGGATGGATATGGGAATGGACTTTCACTTTGGTTGTTTTTTTTTCTTCAATCGTTTATACAAGGACTTGCAACAAGGTATCCTGAAATCTACGAAGAACCATCCGGAGATATCTCCCAATATCAAATCAATTTTGGAACAAAGTGGAGAGGTTATGCATCAGTTGCAACAATCGCAGAAGATAACCTATTGATGTTTGATAAGGTTTTATCTAAACCATTGGAGGAGTGTTTGTTGTTCTTGTGTTATAAAGCTGATAAGGCAATGGTAGAACAACTTCAACATAAAGAAATGATGAATAAACACAAAGTTAAGTAATCATATCATATAGATTGATTCTTCTTTGTTATAGGTATAAAACATAATGTCATACTCAAGAAAAGAAAATAAGAAAAGGTTATCACGTAACGGTGGACCTACGTTGGGTCTATCATCTCCTAAGAATTCTCGTAGGGGATGTTTGTGTTTGGATGGTAATCGTTACTCAACTGATTGTTGCAAAGGATTATTAATCAATCAAGGTATAGGTAAAACACAATCAACGATAGTACACCAAGGACAATTCTCTAATGGATTTTCAAGTGGGTTTGATATAACAATAATAGAATAATCATGGCGGATAAAACAAAAGAACAATTATCAGCATTAAACGATGCTAATTTTCCCAACAACAATAGTGGATTTATAACCCCACAGAAGTTAAGAGATTTCAATCAAGATATGATTGATTCAATGGTAACTGATATAGATTCGATTCTGACCGGTTCTATTACTGTTGATGGAACTATCACTGCAACTGAGTTTGTTGGTGATGGTAGTGGTATTACAGGTGTTACATCAGAAGTACCTCAAGGAACTGTATCAGGTTCATCTCAAGTAATCTATGGGGAGATATCTGATATACCAAATGGAATCGTAAGTGGTAGTTCACAAGTGAATTATACTGAACTATCTAACATTCCAACTGGTATTGTATCATCTTCAGCACAGATAAGTGATATAACAGGTTCATCTTTAGTAACTGCATCGTTCGCATCACATACTCTAACCTTTACAAAAGGGGATGGTTCTACATTCGGTATAGTGATACCAGATGAAAGTGGTAGTGTATTACCAAGTGGAGTAGTATCGGGTTCATCACAAATAGATTTAGGACAAGCATTTGGAACAGCATCACATGCAGTATCTGCTTCTTATGCAGTATCTGCTTCTTATGAAATAATTAAAGAGATAAGTTCATCTTATGCAGATACAGTTCCATATGATGGAATACTCAACAAACCAACATTGGTATCAGGAAGTTCACAAGTATCTTATAATGGTATTACAGATGTACCGAGTGGTATTGTTTCATCTTCAACACAAGTAATATTACAAGATACTACTGGTGATTTAAGTGGTAGTAGAATAGAAGGAGCAGTATCATTATCAACAACCGCATCATATGCACTAAGTGCAGAAGCAGATAATGTAACCTTTGATGATACACAATTTGCTTATTCTGCATCCAACGTTCAGATAGCATTACAAAGATTAAGTGATAACAAAGCAGATATATCACAATTAACATCCAACGTAACAACCTTCCCAACTAATGCAGCATCAGATGTTGGTGGGTATTTTGCATTGGTAACTTCTTCGGTAGATGTAAGATATAATGAACCATCGGTAGATATACCAACTGGTACTATTACAACAACGGGACAATTAGTTGCATCATTGATAACAGATAGTTATTTATTTTTAGGTAACCCTGGTCTTGTGAATCTAAATACTAACGGACAGATTCGTAAAGTAGGTGGTAGTGGAGATGCAAACTTCTACTATGAAGTATATACTCGTTCAGGTTCAGTAGAAACACTTATAGCAACTTCAGATAATACTGCCGTAGTTGATTCATCGGTATATGCAGAGTTCAGTGCGGCCGCAGTATTAAACAATGGTACCTTTACTGAAAATGATAGAATCGTTCTAAAGTTCTATGGTAATAGAGTAGCAGGTGGAAGTGACCCTTCATACCAATTCCAATTTGGTGGTGATACACCAGTTAGAACTTTATTCCCAGTTCCTGCAACTGTATTAGTATCTCCATGGGATGGACAATTCATCGGTGATGCAACTATAACAGGAACTCTAAATGTAACTGATTCATTTACAAGTTCATTACAAGAAGGATACGCATGGGTAGGTGATTCTAACAACAAAAACATTCAAGTATCAACCTCATCTTGGGATGCACAAGCAGATTTAACACAATTAAACTTATTTACTCAATCACAAGAGGAACTTAATACAACATTTGCAATTACTGGTTCTAACTCATTTACAGCAGAACAAATCATTAACTCTAATGAGGGTATAGTTTTAAGAACTAACGATGGTAGTAGTGTAGGTGAAGTAAGAATAACACCAGGCACAAACATTCCAACCAAGTTCACACCTTCTACTTTAACAGGTATAGATAATATAGATGCTCTTCAACTAAGTGGTTCATGGGGAGAAGTAGGTAAAGGTGCACTTGCAATTGGTAGTGGTACAGGAGTTGGTATATATAATTCGGATACTGGTTCTTCTGCAAGAGTAACGATAAGTACGAGTACTTATTCTCCATTTATTGCTAATAACGGTGGAGCTGTACAGATAAAAGGTAATAACATTGAATTAATTCCATCTGGTTCAGGTGATACCGTAGATTTAACGATTAATGGTGACCAAGTATCAAGTGGCTCCATAACTATACAAGATAATGAAGGTTTAACAATACTAAATGAAACTGGAACAGGAGCAGTAACTATAACACCAGGTGCTGATTATATAACCAAGTTTACCGATAGTACTTTGACAGGTATTGTTAACTATGGTGGAAATACTTTAAGTGGATCTGTAGGAAAAGCAGGCCAAATAAATGGTGGATATGGGGTACAGAATTCTAATTTAACACCCACGAGTAATGGTAATGTAAGATTAGGACACGGTGATAGTTACAGTTCATTCAAATCCAATGGATATAACGGAACACTCACGCTTAGAGGTGATGAGATTACAATGCAAGGTTCATCTTCAATTGATAGTGGAGTATCTCTAACTGTAAACGGTTCAGTATCTGCATCTTCATTTGATGGTGATGCTAAATTAGCAACTACTGGTTCTAATACCTTTAATGGTAATCAAATTATTAGTGGTAATTTAGAGATGGCACCTAACACTGCTATTGTAGCAAATGTAATAGATGGACAAGAAATATCAACACCAACACTACTTGTAGATACAATAGAACCAAACAACGGAACTGAAGTATTAGTAAATGGTGATTTCAAAGTAGAAGGAAATATAACCGGCTCATCTACATCAGATATAGCTATGAGAGTAGGAACATTTGAGACAGTTCAAGCTGGTGGATATGAAGCTATTGGTGGTGGAGATATAACCTTTAACGCTGGTATTCGTATAATAGAAACATTACAGGTAGATGGTGATTTTAACTTTTCACCTGAAACAACATTAAATGTAGAAGATGGAGCTGGTAATCCTATATTACAAGTAAACAATGGTTTATTAGCAACAGCAACTGATGTAAATGTACAGGTAAATGGTAATATGATGACTGAAGGATTTGTTTCAGCATTCTCTTTACAATCAGAGCCAGGTGATGCAGATACACCACCATTGTTTGTAACAGATGCAATTCAACCAAGAGTTATAGTAAACTCACAGAATGGTGCTATTGGTGATGGTTGGAACATTCAGTTAAATGGAGATATAGATGTTCCATCTGGCAATATATCTTTAAGTGGAACAGGTCAAGTAATAAACAACCCAAATGGAATAGTAGAAACTAACGAGGTTGCTGCTAACGCTATGTTGGTAGATAGTATAGAACCTAACAACGCAGCTGCATTGACATTAAATGGTAATACCATTGTAAGTGGTAACTTGGAAATGGCACCGAATACGGCTATTGTAGCAAATGTAATAGATGCACAAGAGATATCAACACCAACTTTATTAGTAGATACTATTGAAGGAAATAGTGATAGTGAAATAGATTTAATTGGTAGATTAAAATTATCAACTGCAGGTGATGGAGATGCTAGAGTAGAAGTAAACTTTGATGCAAATAATTACTCACATCTTTATCCACAATTGTTAACGTTTTTCAGTAATGGTGAAGAGAGAACTAAATATACACAATCCGGCCCTTTATCTCGTATAACAACAGACACAAATACAAGTCCAGATGGTGGAATGGTATTGACTGGTAATTCAAAAGCTTGGAGTGGATTAGGAATACAACCTGCAGTTCAAAGTAAAGCAGGTGCTGGTATATTCTACGCAACTGGTTCTTCAACTGAAACTCTACCACTTGCTTCAATTAAACCAAGTAACCTATATGATAATAAAATTTATATTGGAAACGATGTAGATACTTTGGTATTGACTGGTTCATTAGTAGAAGTTAGTGGAACTATGGTAGGACCTGTTTTTGAAGCAACGAGTGAGATGGCTACTCCTTTATTATTGGTAGATACATTAGAACCGAATAACGATACAAAAGTTAGTATTAGTTCAGTAATGAACTTAGGGGCACAAGACCCACTACCTGCAGGAGCAATTGGTGATTTAGCAGTATCAGGTTCTAACCTATTCTTCTATAATGGAAGTTGGACACAAGTAGTATAAATCAAAAAAATACCAATCGGTATAAAAATAACAACAATCTAATGTTGGATTGTTATATTATTAAATCATTTAAAAACAAATTATTATGAACTCAAAAACTGTATTATCTAAGATAGCAAGTTTGTTGAATTTAGAGAAGGAAGAAGTAAAGTTCGCCTATGCTAAATTAGCAGATGGAACTATTTTAGAGTCATCCACATTCGATGTAGGTGAAACCGTAGATGTAGTTTCAGAAGATGGGACCAAAACTCCTGCACCTGATGGAGAACATGAATTAGAACTTACCGGAGCAGAAGGTGAGACAGTTCGTTTCAAAATCATTACGAAGGGAGGTGTCATTGAAGAACGTGAGAACGTTGAGTTAGAGGAAGAAGTTATCGAAACTGAACCACTACCTGGAGATGAACCAACTGAAATGGCAGAAGAAGAAGTAACAGAAGAAGAACTCATTGAGGAAGAAACTGAAACTGAAGAAGAAAAAGAAATAACTATCAACTTAGAAGAGGTGGTAGAAAAACTATCTTATCGTATTGATGAGTTAGAAAAGAAACTTGCAATGGCAGAAGAAGTCATTGAAGAAGAAGAAGAAATGGAAGATGAGGAAGAAGATAAGAAGTTAGATGGGGCACCTGTTGAGATGTCACGTGTATCTACTTTATCAACTAAAAACAAAGTTGGTTATCACAATTCCGTTCTTTCAAAATTATACAAAAACTAATTTAATAAAGACATTCAAAATGAAAAAAAGACAAAACTTTGAGTTGCCAACTATAACCAACTCATCTTACGCAGGAGAGGCAGCAGCAGATTTTATCGCAGCAGCTTTGTTAAGTGCAAAAACACTTGACAACAACTTAGTAACACTTCACCCTAATGTAAAATATCGTGAAGTAATTCAGAAATTAGACGTTGATGGTATCGTACAAGATGCATCATGTGATTTCGTTTCATCTGGTTCAGTAGCAATTACTGAAAGAGAATTAACTCCAAAAGAGTTACAAGTAAACTTAGATTTATGTAAGAAAACTTTCGTAGATTCTTGGGAAGCATTATCTTTAGGATACAGTGCATTTGATGAGATTCCAAGAAACTTCACAGATTACTTAGTATCTTACGTAGGTGGTAAAGTTGCTGAGAAAACTGAAACAGATATCTGGCAAGGTAGTTCAGCAGTTAACGGACAATTCCAAGGATTTGAAAGTGCATTATCTGCATCAGCAGATGTAGTTAAAGCAACTACTTCTGGTTCAGTTGATTCAACTAACGTAATCACTGCATTAACTGATGTATATGATAGTATTCCTGATACTGTATATGGAAAAGAAGATTTAGTAATCTACGCAGGTACACAAGTAGTTAAAGCTTACCAACAAGCATTATCTGGTGTAACTAACGTAGGTTCATTCAATAACCAATTGAACGTAGGTGAGAAACCATCTAACTTCCAAGGTATTGAAATCGTTCTTTGTCCAGGTATGAGTGCTGGTACAATCATTGCAGCACAGAAATCTAACCTACACTTCGGTACTGGCTTGATGTCAGATTTCAACGAAGTACGTGTCTTAGACATGGCTCAACTTAACGGTTCACAAAACTTCAGAATAATCATGCGATACACTGCAGATACTGAATTTGGTGTTGGTCAAGATATCGTGTACAGAATTGGTGCATAAGTAAAACAAACAATAGGGTGGATTAACCTCCACCCTTTTTTAACTAATTAAACAGAGGATACTATTATGGCATGTGATTTAACAGCAGGTAGACAGGAAGTTTGCAAAGAATCAGTAGGAGGGTTACAAGGAGTTTACTTCTTAAACTACTCAACAGGTTCTTTCTCAAAGAATACTGATGGAGAAATTAATGACTTATCAGGCTACACAGCATATTACTATGAATTAAAAGGTACTTCTGCATATACAGAAACTGTAAACTCATCTCGTGAAAACGGTACAACTTTCTTCTCTCAAGAATTAACTTTGAACTTGAAGAAATTAACCAACGAAATGACAACTCAGTTGAAACTTTTGGCTTACGGTAGACCACAAATCATTTTATGGACACAAGCAGGTGATGCGTTACTTGCAGGAGAAATGAATGGTTGTGATTTAACCGCAGGAACTATTTCCACAGGTGGAGCATTAGGAGACCTTTACGGTTATTCTATTACTATGACCGGTGAGGAATCTTTACCAGCAGCATTTATCGATGGAGCATCCAAAGAAAGTGCATTCGCAGGAATACCTGGTCAAGAACCAACAGTTGTATATTCATAAGAATCTACCACCCTTTCATATATTGGATAAACCCTCACAGAAATGTGGGGGTTTTTCTTTTACTACTAACTAATACGAGATTGTTATATGTTAAATACGAGATAAAGACAAGTATATGCTAACCTATTACATATCACAATCAAACGGATTTACAGTAAGAACTGAAGATACAGGTTCTTCTAATCTTACTTTGACCTTAGAAAATCTATTTACACACAAAATTACATCTTATGTTTTGAGTGGAAGTGATGGTTCTTATGAGTTTACTCCTTATGAGAATATCTTATCCTTTACTGCATCATTAGAAGGTGGTGTAAGTGTAGGAGAACAATTCCGTGCAGTTATTACTGATACAACCTCATCTATTTGGAGAGGTTCTATTGAGGTATTTGCATCTCAATCAGTAGATAAATCAGAATATAAAACACAGAGGGATTGGTCAATATCTCACGAATCAGATAACGAATATATAGTATTATGAAAAAACAACAAAACTTTTCTGTAATCAATTTTTCAAGGGAGGATGTTCCGATTGTAGTTGAAGATACAAAGACAAGACAACAATGGGTTCCTGTTGGTGTTAATGATACAGATGATTTCTTTAACTTACTTACAGAAGCATACAACACCTCTACAACCAATGCAGCGTGTGTAGATGGGATTGCTGATTTAATCTATGGTAAAGGTATTACAACTGATGATAAAACGTTTGAGGTTGAGTTAATGAAGATTATTCCAGCTGAGGAATTACGTAGAATATCATTTGATTTAAAACTATATGGTAATGCTGCATTCCAAGTACTTTGGAATAAAGAACATACTACTATAAAAAGAATGTATCACGTACCTGTTCAAACTCTTCGAGCAGAGAAGTTAATGACCTCAACTAAAGTTCTTAACTATCTGTATTGTACTGATTGGGATGATACAAGAAAACAAAGAGAAAAGATTACTATTCCTGCATTCGGTACATCTAAAGAAGAGATGGAGATTCTTTATGTTAAAGAGTACGAACCTAATAGATTCTATTACTCATTACCTGATTGGATATCTGCATTACAATTCTCTTTCTCAGAAGCAGAGTTAAGTAACTTACACCTCAACAATATTGAGAATGGTTTCTTACCAGTTGCAATGGTGAACTTTAACAATGGAGTTCCTGCACCGGAAGAAAGACAGACGATAGAAAATCTATTAGAAAACAAGTTTAGTGGAACTCGTAACGCAGGTAGGTTCATGGTATCATTTAACGATGACCCATTAACTAAACCAACAGTAGATGTTATTCCAATGGAAAACCTCCATGAGAAATACACTTACGTTGCTGAATATGCACAAGATAGAATCTTGGTTGCACACCGAATCGTTTCTCCTTTATTGTTTGGTATCAGAACTGCATCAAATGGATTCTCTTCTCAAGCAGAAGAAATGAAAACAGCATATTCTATTATGATGACAATGACAATCCAACCATTCCAATCTATTCTATTAGATGCAATCAATAAAGCATTCATTGAAGGTGGTATTGGTAAAAAGGATTTATACTTTGAACAACTTACTCCATTAGTTATCTTGAGTGATACTGCAGAAGATACTGATTCAACTATTAATGAAGTAGAAGATGATGTTAACGAATCAATGGAAAACGATAACACAACTGATGAAAACCTTTCTCAAGAATTCTCTAAAGAAACTAAACATATCAGATTCTCTGATTTTGGGTTTGATAAAGAATTTGATACAGAATATATAAAAGATTAATTATGGCATTTGGATTATTAATAACACGAAACGATATTATCAAGAACACTCCATTAGGAGGAGCAATTGATGCGGATGCACTCTTACCTTTCGTTAGAACGGCACAAGAGAAATATATCTTAAACTTAATTGGAACGGTTCTATATAACAAACTTCAAGATGATATAGAATCACAGACACCTTTTACAGGTATCTATGTTGATTTAGTAAATGATTATATCAAACCAACTTTGATTTGGTATTCTTGTGTTGAGTATATTCCATTCTCAGCTATAACGTTTAAATCTAACGGAGCAGTTAAACAGATATCAGAACAATCAGTTCAACCTGGTAAGAACGAAATAGATTATCTATTAGGTAAAGCACTTAACAATGCAGATTACTACGCAACGAGATTACAAGATTACTTAGTTGCTTATTCATCACAGATTCCTGAGTATTTAGCATCGGTAGGAAATGCTACACAGATATATCCTGACCAAACTAACCAATACTTCGGAGGTATAGAATTATAAGATATGGCTACTCAACAAATAGTAAATAAAAGTGGAACTAACTTCTCATTATATTATAATGTTTTAAATTACTTTAGAACTATAATGAAGAATCATCCGAGTATCAATCACGTTACTCAAGGTGATGTGTTTTCAATTGATGGGGTGGAATTTCCAACCTATCCGATGTCTAACATCATGATTCAGAACGCAACCTTTGGAACTAAGACAACTGATTACACAATTCAGATAATAGTTGCTGATAAGAATGAGTTACTTGCAAATGAAAGTAATGGTACTGATAATAAACAAGATATTCCTTTTTATGGATTAGATGAAGCAGTTGATATTCATGCGAATACTCTTTCTATTATAAACGATTTAACGAGTTATACACAAAAGAGTGTGGATGGGTTTGAAATAAATGGGGATATTGATTGTACCCCCTTCTTAGACCGTTTTAATAACGGTCTCGTGGGTTGGAGTTCAACCTTTGAACTCACGGTTCACAATGATAAAAATCGTTGTCTTTTTTTTTTGATTAATCCGAGTGGTAGTGGATATCAAATAGAAGATTGTGAGACAGGTGATTTATATAACGCAGTATTAGAAACAAGTGGGTCAATTGGACAAGTATTTGCAAGTAAGTGGGTACCAAGTTCAAAACCAAGTAGTATTTTTGAATCGTATGATAATTTAAGATGTTTCACTATATTAAAAGAAGTTAATGATTTTGATGCATGGGATTTTTCTAATTTACCAATATTAGCAATACCATACGAGGATTTTGAAACTTGTGAAAATTGTGAATTGTGGACATCACCTAAGATTTGGAATACAACACCTGAAACGTGGGACATTGGTACAGAAACAGCATTAAGGAAGTGGCAATACACATAATAAGAAACAACTATGAGTAATTTAAGTAATTTATTTATATCAGCATCATACAAAGGTATTATAAACCTTGCTGATTCAACCAAAGATATAACAAGTCAATCTAATCATGAGTTACAAGATGGGATGGGCAATCCAATTGGATTATCTATTCTTTCAGGTTCACTAAGTGTAGTAAACGAGATATCTTCTTCTACCATTAATGGTATTGGAAACGTAACTCAATTCTCACAATCAGTTGATAATAGGTTAGACCAATTAGAAGCAGATACAGGTTCTCAAGATGGAAGATTAGATTTGATTGAAATAGCTACTGCTTCTTTACAGAACTATACCTCATCACTTAAACAAGCATTAACTGTTAATGGTGATGATGCCACGTTTACAAACGATGTAACGATAGTTGGAACGTTAAGTGTAAGTAGAATAGTAACAACGATAGAAAGTTCATCAGTCATCTTCTCAAGTGGTTCTAATCAGTTAGGAGATGAGGTTAGTGATACACAAATCTTTAGTGGGTCTGTATATGTACCAAATGAACACTATCTTAAAGGTAATTTAGTTGATACTGATACAAGAATTAATAACAAGTTAGAATCAAGTTGGACATCATCAGTATATATTCCATTTTCATCTTCAGTATCAAGTGAGATAATTGATTTAGATAATACTAAATTAGATATTACAGACTTTAACACTTATACTCAATCGGTTGAAGATATCTACAATACTAAGTTAGATAACTCTTGGACTAGTTCAGTATTCTTACCATTCTCTACAAGTATTGATGAAAGAATGACTGCTCAAGAAGAGTTTAGTTCTTCATTATTCTTAGGATATACTACTTTAACTGATTTTAACACTTATACTCAATCAACAGATACTCGTATAACAGATTTAGAGAACTTCTCAACGAGTTTAGATGATAGTTTTGTATCTGAGGTTGAGTTCGTTAGTTTTAGTTCATCTAACGATACGAGAATAACTAATTTAAGTTCTTCAATCGCAACAACTGATACTAATCAAACGGTTCGTATAGATGATTTAACATCCTTTACAGGTTCTTATGCAACTACTGGTTCAAATGTATTTAATGGAAGCCAAACTATTAACGGATTTGTACAAGGTGGAGTAGTTGATGTAACTCTTGTTAATAATACTGCAAGTTTAGATTGTTCATTAGGTAACTTCTTCTCATTCGGATGTGGTACAGATACTTACTTAACTGCTACCAATATCAATGCAGGACAAACTGTGGTTGTAAGAGTAAATAATACATTAAGTTCAACTATCATAATTGATACAGGAAGTATTAAATTTCCACAAGGATATCAATATGAAGCATCAGGGTTTAATACTGAAGATGTGATTACATTTGTAACTTTTGATACCAATACTCTATACGGAGTTGCGGCTAACGGATTTGATTAATATATAGAATATGCAATTTACCCCATTATTTTTTACAAAAGGAGATGTTTGTGTTATAGGAGAATCCAATGGAGGTGTTAGTGGGTCTATGCCCATTGGACCTTATATGTGGACATACCATCACTTTACAGCATCTGATTTAAGTGCCTACAATACTGCTTCACTCTATCAGTTTAATATCACACAAGGTGTTACCAAAGATGCAATAGTACTTTCCATAGGTGGAGGTGGTGGAGGTTCTATTAAAGATAGTTCACCAGTTGGTGGTGGTGCAGGTGGTGCAGGTGGATATGAAATTAAAAGAGGAGTAACTCTTGCAAAAAGATTAACACCATATACAGTTCAAGTTGGACATGGAGGAGATGGTGGTTACTCTGAAGGAGCAACCATATTCAGAAATGGTAATGATGGACAAGATAGTAAATTTTATATATATGATGTAACTGGTTCTAATGGTGAAGGTGGTTATTATCCAGATACTCCTCCTTTTAATTTAATGGGTGGAGATTCTGGTAATGGATTTAATGGAGGTACCGGTTCTACAAGTATTGGAGGCGGTGGAGGTGGTGCTGTTGCAAATGGTTTAAATGAACCAGATGGTGCTGGTGGTAATGGATTATCATTTTGGAATATTATACCATGGAGTAGTTCTGCATTCACAGATAAAGACCAAGATGTTGTACCATTTAGAATTGGTGGAGGTGGATTAGGATATGGAGGAGATGAAATTACTTCACAAGCATTTTACTTTGGTGGTGGTTTAGAAGGTGGTAGTGTATATAGTGATAGACAACAAAATGGTGAAAACAGTACTGGAGGAGGTGGTTCAGGAGAACTTACTGTAATTGTACAAGAACCTTATAATAAAATAAAAGCAGGTGATGGTGGACATGGTTCTGTAACTATTACGTTCCCAAGTACTACTTGTTTTACATATAATCCAGGTAGTTACGTAAGTTCAAGTTTAGTTGCTAATTGGGATATCAATGATTCTGATACAATATATGACCCATTTAGTCAAGAACTTATATCTTTAACAGGTTCATATGTGTTAGAACATGGAGTTGTTTATAATAACGGTACATCAGAGTTTTATAATGTTGCAGATATAATATATCCACAATCAGGTAGTTCTCTTAAAGCTATTACCTACGATGGTACCGGTTCTTTACAGATGTTAGGTGTTGAAAGACCAAGTCCTTCAGTTCAAGCAGTTGCACCATATGCAGAATATTTCACAGGAAGTTTAACATATGATTTTAGTTTATCAGATGAAATTAGTATCGAGATGTGGGTTAAACCTGCTAATAAACTGTTTGGTCGTGATTGGTTAACCTTTACAGGATTAACAGAAAATATAAAACTAAAAACTGAAGGAAGTACAGAATTTCGGTTAACAAATACTGCAGGTGGTAGTACATTAAGTGGAAGTTATACACCAGATGAATACCACCATGTTGTAATTACTAAAGATAATACTAATAACTTATTATTAAGTGTTAACAACATCACATCAAGTAATGTGTTATCTGAAAATATAACAGATGATTTTATTTCATCTTCTTTACTAATTGGATATAAAGATGATGCACAGAATACCGAAGGTCCTTATTCTACTTTTGGTTCATTTGGTATTGTTAGAATGTATGATAAAGCATTAGATTCTAATGAAATATATCAAAACTTCTTAGCATCTCATGGTAGATTTTATGGATACCCTTATCCATCTGCTTCATTTGATTATGTAGTACCAACATCAGAAACAGGTTCTGCATATGTAACCTCATCACAAGTACCAACTAACTTTGATTGGGATATACAAGGATTGACACAATATATATGGACAAGAGGGTTCTTAACCTCATCATTAAATAATTTATTCCAAATCAATGATTCAGGTAGTGATAGTGTTTCTATCGTAGCTAATTTAGATACAGGTTCATTTGGTGAATATAAAGATGGTGTAACTATTACAGAAACAAAACCAATACCAACTTATGATGAAACTCTTTGGCATCAACATTTAGTTACTTGGGATTTTGATAATAAAGAATTTTACTATTATATTGATGGACAACTAACCTCATCTGCTTCTATTGAAACAGTACCTGATACTATTAACAACCCATTCTATACTGTTGGACAAGAAGGTTCAAGTATAAGAGTTGGTGAATATGGTTTGAGAAATTACGAATTATCTCAAGAAGGTATCACTTCATTGTATGATTCTCAAAAAGGAAGATATGCTTCTGATAATAATACACCAACTAAACAACCGGTTAGTGGGTCAATACCTGTATCATCATCATTATTCTCATTGATTGATATTGCATTTACTGCATCTTATAACGGTACTGGTGATATTTTATATGATGTATCAGAAAACTTCCACAATGCAACCATAGAAACTGTAAATGGATTTACATACGAACCTGCAGGACCAGGTAGACCAGATGATGGATATTTCGTAGTAACAGATTCGGCAGAAAGTACTTCTATTGATTGGAATACAACTCCATTTACAGGTTCTGATGAATTTACTTTATTGGTATCATGGTATGGACAAAACATTACTTATGAAAATGGATTAGCACCGTTATTTAGTGATATCAATGGTAACTTTGGTTTATATGCTGGTGATAGTTCTTATACATCATCCGTAGTATTTAAAGCAGGTGGGGTAGAAAAAACATTAGTTCCTAACTCAGGTAATAATGGACCATCTGTTGGTTGGCACATTACTCAAGTTGGATATAATACTAATACAAAAGAACTTAGTTGGTATTGCGATGGTGTTTATGGTTCTGAAATATTATCATCACAATGTTTAGATACTACATGTGACCAATGGTTGATAGAAAGATGTAGAAGTCAAGCAGGATGTTCGTTCTCATATGTAGATTGTGAAGGAATTACTCAGCAAGTTACTAAACCATATAGTTCAGGAACAGATAATACCTACGTATGTGTAGACCCTTGTCAAGACCCTGCAATCTTTAATACAACAGGTACATTTGATAGAAGTATTAGTAGTGAAAACTGTGGAACTTACGGACCAGTATCTCCATCTAATTTCAGACCAATATTATTCCAA
>Ga0099847_1000317_pt1 | contig 16587 bp, 16 predicted proteins | sample CB_VirMetaG_2_FD_78178 | JGI IMG/M metagenome (GOLD analysis project Ga0099847, IMG submission 78178) | Freshwater to marine saline gradient viral communities from Chesapeake Bay - CB_1504_2 Viral MetaG | ecosystem: Environmental > Aquatic > Marine > Coastal | place: USA: Chesapeake Bay...
AACTATATAGTATAACTAACGATCAGATGATTGAAGAGCTAGTCGAGTTTGAGTTTCAGAACATCACGCTGGTTGAGGTGGTACAGATATACATCAAGTTACAGCGTGAGTTTCTGAAGAGTCAACTTACCGAGGAAGAAGTCAAGGCTAAATACCATGAACTGTTTGGCGATGAGGAGGTAGTACACTGATGTCGTTTGTTAAACTGCACCAGCAGTGTGATGACTGTGGTTCTAGTGATGCACTGTCTTACAATGAGGATGGGTCTAGCTACTGTTTTGCATGTGCTAAGTTTACCCCCTCACCAGAAGCTACAGGAGGCTCTGTGAGCAACATTAAGGAACGAGTAGTACCAGCGGCAGGGTTCGATAGATCGTCCTTTACAGAGCCATACAGAGGCTATCAGGATAGGGGTCTAACTGCTACCACCATGTCTGCATACTCAGCACAGCAGAAAGCAGGTAACATTCTGTTTGGTTATCATGATCCTGTTGGTGAGCTAGTGGCGGTGAAGACTAGGTATCCAGACAAGCAGTTCAAGATCAGTGGGGATTGGAAGAAGGCTGGGTTGTACGGTCAGCATCTATTCCCCAGTGGTGGTCAATACATAACCGTAGTGGAGGGAGAGTTCGATGCACTGGCATCCTATCAAATGTTTGGTGGTAAGTATCCTGTTGTTTCTATTCGTAATGGTGCCCAAGGTGCTGCTGCTGATTGTCGCAGGGCATATGACTTTCTCGACCAGTACGATCATATTATCTTTTGCTTTGACAACGACGATCATGGGCGCTCTGCTGCTTTAGAATGTGCTGACATCTTTGGTGGTAAGTCTAGGATCTATCATCATGGCGAGCACAAGGATGCGTGTGACTACCTGTTGAACGGTGACAAGGATGAGTTCATTAAGAGGTGGTGGGCTGCTAAGACATACACACCTGATGGTATGGTGATGCTGGGTTCTCTGCGCGAGGCGTTGAAGAAGCCATTGGAGGAGGCAGAGGTACGCTACCCATACAAGGGATTAGATGACATGACGTTTGGTGTGCGTCCTACTGAGCTAGTCACCATCTGTGCTGGCTCTGGTCTGGGTAAGTCTACGTTCATGCGTGAGCTAGTGTTCTCCATACTAGGACAGACCAACGACAGGGTAGGACTAGCCTTCCTTGAGGAGACACCTGATCGTACTGCCCGTGGTCTGGTAGGGTTACAGATCAACAAGCCTATACACTTACCGGGGTGTGACTACTCACCTTCTGAGGTAGACCAAGTGTTTGACAGCATGGATCTTGATGATCGTGTTGTGTTGTGGGATACGTTTGGTTCCAACAAGATAGAGAACGTGTTGGCTAGGTTCCGTTACCAGATCAAGGTACTGGGTGTGAAGTACATTGTGCTGGATCACATCAGTATCTTGGTATCAGATCAGGAGAATGGTGATGAGCGTAAAGCTATCGATGAGATCATGACCAAGCTACGTATGTTCTGTCAGGAGATGCGTGTGTGTATGTTCATCGTGTCACACCTGCGTAGACCTGAAGGTAAGGGACATGAAGACGGTGCATACACCAGCCTTGGTCAGCTACGTGGGTCAGCAGCCATTGCACAACTTAGTGACATCGTGTTAGGATTAGAACGTAACGCACAAGCAGAAGACCCTTTGGTACGTAACACCACCAACGTGCGTGTATTGAAGAACAGGTTCAGCGGTATGACAGGGCCAGCCACTGCGCTGATGTACAACAAGGATACGGGGAGGCTCACTGAGGTATTTGAATGAGATGCGTTGCTTGTGATAAGATAATGACAGACTACGAACTAACCAAAAAGTTTAGTAGTAGTGGTGAGTTCGTGGATATGTGTAATGAGTGTAGTCGTTACCTTGCTGATGATGACTTGATAACAGTAGGTAACATGGACTATGCTACCCTTAGCGATCTAGAGGAGATACGAGATGTCGAACATGGGACGTTGGATTATGACACAGGAACAGAACAAGGAGATGAGGACGAATGGTTATGAACTTTCAGAAAGACAACAACTTGATCTCTCCTACTACGAATACTGTGTTCTTAGACATAGAGGCAGACGGCCTGAACCCTACGAAAGTACACTGCGTGGTTACAAAGAGATCGAACGAAGCTCACTTGACCCACTTATCTAGACGGAGTTTGATGGATGAACTGGCAAAAGGTGGACAGGTGTGTGGTCATAATCTTATTGGCTACGATCTGCCTGTGCTGTACAGGCTATGGGGTATACGCATACCTCAACACAGAGTTGTGGACACACTGGTTCTTTCACGCCTCTTTCATCCCGACTTGGATGGTGGTCACAGCCTCGCTGCTTGGGGAACTAGGCTTGGCTTCCCTAAAGGAGAGCACACTGATTGGGAAGAACTGTCTGAAGAAATGGTTGAGTACTGCAAGAGAGATGTGGATGTCACTCACAAACTACACGATGCACTGATGGCACAGATGCAGATGTTTGGTTTCAGTAAGCACTGTGTTGACCTTGAGCACAGCGTTGCGTTCATCTGTAAGGATCAGGAAGACAACGGCTTTGAGTTTAACAAGGACGGTGCAGTAGAACTATACGAAGAACTTACTACCCGTATGCACAGGATAGAAAAAGATTTACAGCAAGTGTTCCCACCTATAGTAGAGGAGAGGATCAGTGATAAAACACAGAAGAAACTCAAGGACAAAGTTACGGTATTCAATGTCGGTAGTAGACAACAGATTGCAGAGCGGCTTACTAGCAAGGGTGCTGTGTGGAAGGAACTCACTCCCGCAGGAAAACCAAAGGTTGATGAGGCTACACTTAAAAAGCAGGCTCACATTCCCGAAGCAAAGATCATACTACGTTATCTTCTCTGCCAGAAACGAGCCTCTCAAGTTGACTCGTGGATTAAAGCAGTTGGCGAAGACAAGAGAATACATGGCAGAGTCAGGCACATCGGCGCTGTCACCGGACGGATGGCACACTCCGGTCCAAACATGGCTCAAGTTCCTGCTGTAAGGGCTGAGTACGGGAAGCAATGTCGTGCGTTGTTTAACACACCTGATGATCGTGTACTTGTGGGTGCTGATGCTAGTGGTCTTGAGCTACGTATGCTTGCACACTATATGAATGATGCTAACTACACCAACGAGATATTAACAGGTGACATACACACAGCTAACCAACATGCTGCTGGACTAAAGACAAGAGATCAAGCCAAGACATTTATCTATGCGTTCTTGTACGGTGCAGGTGACGCTAAGATAGGCAGTGTTGTAGGTGGTAGTGCATCTCATGGTAAGAAACTAAAAGCAGACTTTCTTGAAAACACACCAGCACTGGCAAAGCTACGTAAAGAAGTAACAAAGGATGCTGAGTCTGGTTTTCTTACTGGTCTTGACGGCAGACGTATACGTGTACGATCACAACACGCCGCACTGAACACGCTACTGCAAGGTGCTGGTGCTGTGGTAATGAAGCAGGCTATCATTATCCTGTATGATTTGTTAGCCCGTGTTGACTTCAAGCTAGTCGCACAGGTACATGATGAGTGGCAGATAGAGTGCCGCCCAGAAGATGCAGACTTCATTGGGAAGTCATGTGTTAACGCAATGGTATTCGCAGGTGAACTCCTGCAACTGAACTGTCCGTTAGACGGAGAGTATAGAGTTGGTAATAGTTGGGCAGATACCCACTAGCACAATTCTATTTTATGTGGTATAATATTAGGGTAAGTTTAATTATCGGAGATGTGTAATATGTCTAATGAAGCACCCAACGTAATGGTAAAGTGTGACTTGTTCTGGCCTAACCTGACTCACAAGAATGAGTTAGCAGGTAAGTACACAGTTGATCTTGCCAACCTTTCTGACGCTGCTATTACTGCGTTGGAAGATATGGGTATCAACATCAACAACAAGGGAGATGAGCGTGGATCGTACATCACCTGCAAATCCAACAACAAGTACCGAGCGTTCAACACTGACGGAACAGAGTTGCTCATCAAGGGACGAACACCGCGAGACGAAATGGACGACACAGAAACAGGAGTCGTGGTGGGTAATGGTTCCACAGCTAAGTGTCTCATCGGCTACTACGATTGGGAATACCTCAAGAAGAAAGGTCGTAGTGCCACACTCAAGCGCCTTGTGATTGATGAGGTTGTTGAGTACGCACCGGAGCTAGAAGAGATGGAAGCTCTATGATACTCATTGATGGTGACATGCTGGTGTACCGTGTTGGCTTTGCTTGTGATGATGAGCCAGCACGGGTAGCAACAGAGACTCTAGATAACTATCTATCTCAGATAGTGTTAGATCTGTCTGATCACTACACATCCAGCATTGTTTACCTAACTGGTAAGGGCAACTTCAGGGACGAGGTTGCTGTTACCCAACCCTACAAAGCTGGTCGTTCTGAAAAGCGTAAGCCTGTACATAAGAAACTGCTCCGCGACTTCATGGTATCTGAGTGGAATGCAGAGGTTGTTAACGGTATGGAAGCTGACGATGCTATAGCTATCAAGGCTACTGAGCTAGACCACAAAGCTATTATTTGTTCGTTAGACAAAGACTTCAGGCAGGTTCCTTGTCCTATGTATGATTACACCAAGAAAAACTTAAATGCATTTAAGGTTGATGACGCTATGCGGTGGCTGTACAAGCAGGCGTTAATGGGTGATCGTGTTGATAACATCCCCGGTATCTATGGGGTTGGGCCTAAGAAAGCTGACAAGATCATTGACCCGTGTACAACAGAGTGGGAGTGTTACAGTACCTGTCTTGCTCACTACTGGGACAATGAGTTAGATGAAGAGCGACTACTAGAAAGTCTTAACCTTCTGTACTTGTTACGTTCACATGATGATAAGTACGAGAAACCAAGTGAAGTTTGATTCTAAGTTTGAGAAAGAAGCCTATGCACTTATGCGAAGCTGCGAGTACCATCCTTCACAGACACTAGAATACGTACTACCTAAAACATATGAGCCTGACTTTGTTTACAAGACAAAGAGTAAGACCATATGGATAGAAGCTAAGGGTAGGTTCCGTACATCAGATGAGGCACGCAAGTATGTCTACATTGCAAAGACGCTTGGCCCAGCAGAGGAGTTGGTATTTCTCTTCCAGAAACCAAAGACACCAATGCCGGGATCACGTAGAAGAAAGAATGGTACACGCTACACAATGGAAGAGTGGGCAAACAAGCAAGGGTTCAGATGGTACACTCTTGAAACAATACCAAGAGGGTGGAGACAATGACTAGACACCTAGTAATACCCGACACACAGATAAAACCTGACTGTCCTATTGATCACATGATGTGGGCTGGCAGATACGCTTGTGCAATCAAGCCTGATACCATCATACATCTAGGTGATCATTGGGACTTTCCCTCGTTGTCGTCTTATGACGTAGGTAAGAAATCCTTTGAAGGCAGGCGGTACTCTGCTGATGTTGAGGCAGGTAACGAAGCCATGCAAATATTCATGGACTGTATCAGAGCAGAGCAGTCTCGTTTGCGTAAGATGAAGAAGAAGGTATGGAAGCCACGCCTTATCTTTACTCTTGGTAATCATGAATACAGAGTGGAACGTGCAGTAGAAAACGATGCCAAGCTAGAAGGGTTAATGAGCTATGAAGATCTCAATCTCAGGGGCTGGGAAGTACATCCGTATCTTCAGCCGGTTATTGTGGACGGTATTGCTTATTGTCACTTTTTCACTAGCGGTGTCATGGGCAGGCCAGTTACAAATGCAAAGCTACTGCTCCAGAAAAAACATATGTCATGTGTTATGGGACACGTACAAGACAGAGATATCGCGTTCGACAGAAACGCAGCAGGAAACAGAATGACCTCCTTGTTTGCTGGTATATACTATCAGCATGATGAGGAGTATCTTAATCCACAGACTAACGGATCATGGTCTGGTTTGTGGGTGTTCAATGAAGTAGACAACGGTACGTTTGATGAGATGCCTGTGTCTATGACATACCTACGGGGGAAGTACGGTGTTAACTCTTGATGAAATACTAGAACGAGTTTCTTCTAGGTATGATGAAGTTACTATCATGGAAGCGCTAGAAATTACATCTGAAGATTTAGTTGAAAGGTTTTCTGATAGAGTAAACATTAACAGTTGGAAGTTTGACTTAGAGGAACAGCATGAGCATTAACGAAGCAACCCCAGAGCAGTGGGACAAAGCAAGCAAGACAGTGTATGGTAAACTATACCATCCTAATGACCACGCTATAAAGAAACAGGTAGGAGGCTCTCATTACAATCGCTACTCAATACAGCCAGTTGATTTTATTCTTGCTAATAAACTTGATTGGTGTGAGGCGAACGCTATAAAATATATTACAAGACACAAAGATAAAGGTGGAGTAGAAGATATACGTAAAGCAATACACTATCTAGAAATACTTCTGGAGCGTATGGTCAATGAAAATAGTTGAAGGTAACTTTGGAAGCAAAGAAAACAACGACATAAAAACCTCTGAGTTTCTTGCGTTGTTATCAGCACGTAGTTTATGCTACGAGGAAGAAGAAAGACCTATCAAGTGTGTTGTTATTATGTATGAAGACGGAGAGGTATTTGAAGTCACAGCTACAGAACAATACCCTGATGGTGTGTACTTACTTCTAGGTTTGGCACAGGCAGCAATCATAAACGAAACTTTAGGAATAACTTAATGGATGCATATCAACAGTACATACACAAGTCACGCTACGCACGCTACAATGCAGAAGAACAACGTCGAGAGACATGGGAAGAAACAGTTAATCGTTATGTTAACTATTGGGTAGACAAAGCAGATCTTAATGACTTTGAAGTATCTGAAATCTTCAAGGCTATACATGACTTAGATGTAATGCCCAGCATGAGGGCATTGATGACAGCGGGTGAAGCACTAGACCGTGACAACGTAGCAGGTTTTAACTGTAGCTACTTACCTATTGATCACCCTAAAGCATTCGATGAGATGATGTACATTCTCATGTGCGGCACAGGTGTAGGCTTTAGTGTTGAGAGACAGTACATAGCCAAGCTACCTGAAGTTGCGGAGAAGTTTCATGAAACAGACACAGTTATTAATGTTGCGGATTCAAAGATCGGATGGGCGAAATCGTTTAGGGAACTGGTATCATTGTTGTATTCAGGTCAAATTCCCCAATGGGACGTTAGCAGAGTACGACGTGCAGGTGCCACACTTAAAACTTTCGGAGGTCGTGCAAGTGGCCCAGAACCTCTCATCGAACTATTCAAATTCACGTCCGGGTTGTTTCAAGGATCTGCTGGACGAAGGCTTACATCCATTGAATGCCACGATCTTTGCTGCAAGATCGCACAAATCGTAGTAGTAGGAGGAGTAAGACGATCAGCACTCATATCACTATCTAACCTGTCGGATGACAGGCTACGCAGAGCTAAGACAGGTGAGTGGTATCATGCTAACCCACAACGTGCACTCTCTAACAACTCTGCTTGCTACACAGAAACACCTGACTTTATTGCTTACTTAGAAGAATGGAAAAGTTTATATGAATCCTTCTCAGGAGAACGAGGTTTCTTCAGCAGAGTTGCTAGTCAAAAACAAGCTGAAAGGAATGGCAGACGAGATGCTACCTACGATTTTGGAACTAATCCATGTAGTGAGATCATCCTCAGACCCAACCAGTTCTGCAATCTATCAGAAGTTGTTGTCAGGCCAGACGATACGCTCGCTAGTCTCAAACGAAAGGTACGCGTTGCGGCTATCCTTGGAACTTTACAAGCTACCCTCACAGACTTTAGATACTTAAGGAGTATTTGGAAGACAAACACAGAGGAAGAAGCTTTACTAGGTGTATCACTAACAGGTATCATGGATCACCATTTACTATCAGGACGAGGGGACAATGCAAAGCTTAAGAAGTGGCTCACAGACATGCGAGAGGAAGCAATTGAGACTAACAAGCGGTGGGCTAAGAGACTTAACATTAATCCCTCTACAGCTATTACTGCGATTAAGCCTAGCGGTACTGTTAGTCAGTTGGTCGATAGTGCTTCTGGTATCCATCCTCGCTATAGCGAACAATATATACGAACAGTTAGAGCAGATTCTCGTGACCCTCTTTGCGCTGTCTTAGAGGCTGCTGGTGTCCCTGTAGAGACAGATGTAAACAGCGCTAGTACTAAGGTATTCAGCTTCCCTATCGCCTCACCAGAGGGCGCTGTGACAGCCTCAGATATGGGTGCAATAGAACAGTTGGATTTGTGGGAGTTGTATCAGGACTACTGGTGTGAGCACAAGCCATCAATGACTTGCTACTATAGGGATCATGAGTTCTTAGAGGTAGGACAATGGCTGTGGAACAAGTTCGATAAGGTATCAGGTGTTAGCTTCTTGCCCTACTCAGACCATGCATTCCAACAGGCTCCCTATCAACCCATTGATAAGAAAACCTACAAGCAAGCAGTAAAAGACTTCCCCACTGAGATCAACTGGGACATCAATGAGGAGTCTGATATGACTGAAGGTAGTCAAGAACTAGCCTGCACAGGTAACAACTGTGAGATATAAATTAATAGTAGCTATGATTATGTTGTTACCAGCCTGTACCGTAGTAACTACTTCTGATGCTGAGTGGGAGTGGCCTCAAGACATAAAGAATATAGAGTAACCGTTAGACTTACCTACGTCCTCTGGCTTATCTTTAGAGTCATGGGGCGTAGGTATTCCTTCAGCTTGCATCTTCTTGATACGCTCTTTAGAACGCTGACACATACTGTGATAGTCAATAGAAGTATAAGATACTGTGTGTTTGTCGTTGTCTTTCATTCGTCTGTTAACCCCTTTATAGTTTTACCAATAATAGGTAATGACTCAAGTGATTCATTTGGTATAAGATCTGGAACCTCTCCCGCCATTAAAGCACGAGCTACATCGGCTGTGTCTTCAAGCACTGCAGCAGGAAAAGTTGCACCTACAGGCGGCAACATATTATTCATAAACGCTGTAGCAGGATCACTCATAAATTTGTCGTACCCATAATCGTTAGCTCCCATAGCACCAAAGGTAAATACAGAACCTATTTGGTACAGAGCACCTATAGCTGCCTGCTCTGGGTCAGGAGCTTCACCCTTAATAACCTGCCTACCTTCATTAACAAGACCATAACCACCACCAGATAATATAATGTATCTCATTGCATTTTCTAAGGCTTGTTTCTTGTTACCATCTCTCCATTCTTTAAAGATTCTACGTTCCATCAAATCAAACTGCTTGATTGCAAAACCTTTTAACATATAAAACAAACGAGCATTGGGATTAGCTAAACCAAAAGCAGTCTGTGCTGCTGCGTTAATAGGTTGTAATCTAAACAAGTCAAACATAACAAGATCACGCACTAGCTCACTCTTTGTGTTGCCAGCAACTATGTCTCTTTTTAATTGATCTATCTCAGGCTTACTAAAACTGTATTGCCATTTATTATCAAAAGAATTATCGGCTATATCTTGTCTTGCTTTACGAAAAGAAGCACCCATAATACGGCTCTTACCAAACTGATCTAGCTTAGAAAAACCTGACCACTTCATAGACCACTCTAACAAGGACTCACTAGCTTGTGCTGCATTTTCTAAAAACTTGTTACCACTAATGCGATCACCTAACAATTTCTGGTCTGTACCTTTTCTAGCTTTACGTACAAACTCACCAAAAACTTGTCTTGCTAGTCCCATATCTTCAGGACTAAAAGCAATATCTCCTTTGTTAAACACAGCGCTTAATACGTTACGCAGACCTAATTCAAACGAGGCATTAAACAAGTCATGCACGTTCATCAAAGCGCCATATGGATTAGCAATAGTACCTACGTAGCCAAGACTACGTATTAACTCTAACTCATGCGACATTCCCTTGTTAGCGTTTATACCAAGATCGTCAATAATTTGTTTAGCATTACTAATCTGTACATCAGACAAGCCTTCACGCTTAAGAGCTTCTTCAATAATACGATCATCAAACAACTTAAAAGAACCGGATTCCTTTGCTGCTGTCTGCTCTAAAGTTTTCTTTCCTTTAGCTACAAGAGGCTTACCGACAGTACGAAAACCAAGTTGCTTGCCTAATTCCATACGTGTTAATGTCTGGCGTTGCCATCTCCAATGAGAATCAAAAATATTTTCATATTCTTTTTGTTCTGCTACATCTTTACCGGCATTTATTTTACGCCACTCCTGCATAGAAGGACGTTGAATATCTTTAGAAGCTGCATCTTCTGATTTAGCTTGGGCTTTTTGTCTAAAAGAACGGAGACTAAAATCATCAGCAGTAGACGTTACGTTAGAGTGCATCCACAAACGAGATAAATCACCAGCAGTTACCTCTCTACGATAACGCTTAGAAAACTCAAGGTTGTCTTCAAAGAACTGATTAAGTCTATCCTCTGATCCTTTACCAATTTTACCCCTTGCTATGTTTATTGCAGCTTTAAGACGTTTTTCTCTAAATTCTTGAGACAAACGTGAGTTCATTACATCTAACAAAGCATCATTAAACTTTACGTTGTCTTGTGCTAACTCACGAAAAGGCTCCATACCTTTCCACATTTTATCTAATACAGTTTGACCACGAACAACACGATTCATTCCTCGTATAATACGCTCAGAAAAAGACTTACCTACTGTTTCTTCAGCTAGTGTAGCTAGAGGAGAAGCCAACCTACGTAACTTTACAATAGTGCTTTGTGCTTGTGGTATTGTTGTATTAACATCTTTCATAAGACGACCAGTAGTCATGTCTACTAAGTCTTGTCTTAAAAAAGACAACTCATCTAAGTTTTCAAATTGTTCGTTAAGTTTTTCCCTTAAAATTTTTATGTCTTTATTAGAGTTATAGACCTTATTAAACTGTTTCATGTTTACGCCCATATCAATAGCGTAATCACGCATACGTGTTAACATGCTTCCCAAGTCAGAAGGTAGTGCTCCTTGTCTACCTACTGTGTCTCCTAAATATTCTACTTCACGCATAAGTAATTGCGTAGCTAACTCATCATTACTTAACTCAGCAGTAGGTCTAGTTACCTTAGCTTCTTGTAAAAGTTGTTCTTGTAAATTAACTTTTTGTTTGTTAAGTTCATCAACAGAATCAACTTGACGACCTAGTTGGGGATCAAAAATACTGTCAAAAATACGACCAACAATAGCACCGCCTGCTCCGTAGTACATACCTTTTTCAAGTCTGTCTGCTGTGTCCTCACCAATACCAAGACCATAAGCACCGGCTTCTAATCCACCAGCTACAGCAGAAGATGTTACGCCCAGCGCACGTAGAGAATTAATAATACCTAAACTTGTTGGAAGAGCACCAGCTACTTCGCCGTACAAAGCAGTGCGAGGACTAAGTTGAGAAAACTCATCCATTTCTTTACGTATACGTTTAAGTGCTACATCATACTCTTCACCAGACGCAAGAGCTTCTATTTCTTCACCAAAACCTAAAGCAAAACCTTGTGCCGCTACTCTTAAACCACCTTTAATATCTCTAGCTTGCCTTGCTTTTTTGTTAGCAAAGTATGTTTCAACAGGATCTTCAGGAACTGATACACTACCTAGTTCTATTTTTTCTACTCTGCCTCTATTTAAATACTTTTCTACGGGATCAATAACAGGAGCAACAGTAGGTACAGGTTGCATAGCTGCCATTTGTGTAGACAACAAGTCCGATTCTATTCTAGGCATTGAGCCAACAGCACGTTCAAGATAAGTAGCAACAGGATCAGGCTCCATAGCTTTCATTTGAGTTGATGCTAATTCAGACTCAAGACGAGAAGTACTTCTAGAAGGAACAGACACAGGTTCACGTTGTGGTACAGTAATTTCTGTTAAGCGTTGATCCATTGAAGTTGTGTAGTCAGTGTACGGAGCAGGTACTTCTTTTTGAGCACGTTGAGGAACAATAACATTGTTAAGATATTTCTCTACAGGGTCTATTTCTACCTTGGGTTCAGGTATAGGAACTTGCCCACGTTTTGTAGGTATAATAGGTTCAAGAACTCTTTTAGCATCTACTCGTACTTCTTGTAAAGTATCTTCAAGTTTTTTACGATCTATTTCGTTAGGAAACGTAGCTTCATAATCAGTAAGTTCTTCTAATTTACGTTGAGATGCTTCTTCATCTTTAATTCTTAAATCACCTAACTTAGTTGATTCAGAACCTTTGGTAGTAACGTCTTCATCTGTAATTTTTAAGCCGCCTAGCCTGATAGATTCAATAGGTTTACTTTCTAAATTTTTAGGCGTTGGTATATCTTCAGAAAAAGAAACAACTACTTGATCTTTTACTTCTGCAAATTTTTCATTGCTTCGTTTTAAAGTAGGCTGATCTGTTCTGTCTGTATGATGATGATCTAAGTATAGGTCTTGACCTGCATCCCAATTACCCTTGGCAAGAGAAACGAGCAACTTGTCAGTGCCTATACCCTCTTTGTTTTTTTGAGGACGTTGTTGTAAATCAAAAAATATTAAACGTCTAACTTGATCTTCAGATAAATCAGAAGGATCTCTGTCTTTATCTTTAAGCGCATCAGTCATCCATTTTTCAGGCTCTTTACCTTGTTGCTTAGAAACACGAATTGCTCTCCTAAGCATAACAGGATAAGAACCTTTTAATATTTGATATGGTCCTTTAGCAGAAGAAGAACGATTATATGTATTCCACCCGCCGCTAGACTCAATTTCTTTTACTGTATCAAACCAAAGATCAAAATTAGGCGCTGCTTGATAGGGATCAATACCAAGTTTTTCCATTGTCCCCACTACAGTAGGATCATTTAACCATGTAGGAAGATCACCTGACGCAGTAGGTACTGTTTTTGCTTCAACTTCAGCCATTAGTTATTGTTTCCTTGAAGGAGGACCACCGGGAAAAGAAGTAAGAACAGCGCTTCCAACATCGCCTAGTCCTTGTATAGCTTCAAGGGGTGTCACAGGGTCTTGGCCTCTAGTAACTTCTGGTAACTGAGTATAAGGAGAAGAACCAAACTGTTCTTGTCTTGCACGTTCACGTATAGCGCTTACACTTCCTTGTCCTCTTCTAGCTTCTGCTTCTAATTGATTTAATCTAAGTACTGCATCTTCTCTAGATAGTTGTTCTCTTTCCATAAGAGCAACAATAGCTGCTTCTTTTTCTGCTGCCTCTTGCTCTCTTTCTGCTTTATTAAGTTGTCTTCCTTCTTCAAGACGAGGATCTATTTCTCTTTCTTCTCCTAGTAAATCAATAGCAGTTTTAACAGCTACTTGAGGATCTACGTCTGGATTCTTTTCTATTTCTTGAGCGACAAAAGAATAAAAGTCCTCTGACATATCGTCATCATTGCTAATACGGCTTACTACTTCTAGTAAATCTTCACCGTATACCCACTCAGAAATACTATCTTCCTCTAACAAACGATCTACTATTTTTTCTGCTTGAGCGTTAAGTCTATCTTTACTACGATTTACTGTTGCTTGTCTTGTATATTCATTATCAACAACAGAACGTATAGCGGTAGCAGCACTATTTAGCTCACCCTGAGTTATTGTTTGATTAGGATCTTTTTTACGGGCAAACACATCAAGAGCAGCTTGAACCTGTGGATTATTTTTTAACTCAGGGTTAGCATTTAATATTTTCATGTGTCCTGTAGGTAACACACCTTTGCTTATCATAGTCTGATGATTATCGCGTACCTCTCTTAAACCTGTAACTTCACGTATCAATGCGTTTTTCTCTCTGTCAGAAAATCCTTGCGGATCATTTTTACTAGATGGTAAATTATCTACGTAAGCTACAACATCTGTTACGTCTCTAGAAGCAGCAAGAGCATTAGCAAAACTGTCTATTCTTCTTTCTGACGAAGTTTCAAGTAATGTATCTACTTCTTGTATACGTTTACCTCCTAAACCTACAAACTTAGTAGGATCAGATTGCATAGTACTAGTAGCTAACTCCATTATTTGTTGTTGCGTTTCTTTTATAAAATTAGGATCTACAGATGTTTGCATTTGTTGCATAAGACCTGCAATGTCATTAGCACCTTGTGTTCTTATAGTTGTTTGAAGTTGTTTAGCAGCAGCAGTGTATGCATTAGACTTTCCTGTGTCTCCTCGTCTAGCAGCTTCCATTGCTAATTGTTGAAGTTGATTAATTCTAGACATAGCAGAAGAACCTCCAGACCCACTTGCACCAGAAGTAAGCTGTTTAAATTGTTCTGCTTCTTGCTGTCTTCTAGAAAAACTACCAGCACCTTGAGCAGCAGTAAACAAACCCTGCTGATACGTAGGATTCATTAACCCTTGTATAAACGATTCTCCAAACCTAGCCATTATGTATCTACTCCTAGTGCGCCTGATAACAATCCAGTACCAACAGTACCAAACAAGTTAGCTTGTCCTTGTGCTGCTGCTAAACGAGCTTGAAGCCCTGTCATAGACCCTTCACCAAATAAGCCAGCACCATACAACTGACCTCGTTGTTCCATCTCAAGAGGTGTCATACCTAGCTGTGCTACGTTCATAAGTTGTGCTTGTGGTATGTACGATCCTGTTAATGCACCCAAGGCAAGTTGTTGTTGTGCTTGTTGTGCCGCCATATCCTGCATAGACAACTGACTACCAAGTCCTGCAAACTGTGCACCAAGACCTGCCTGTTGTGCTTGTAGTCCACCAGCAAGCTGTGCCATCTGACCTGCTTGTCCAGCCGCTGTAGCTGCTCTGCCTAGACCCTCAGACTGCAACTGAGATTCAATCTGCTGTGCGCTGAGTCCAAGCTGTGACAACTGTGCTGCACGTTGTTGTGCTGCTGACTGAAGCTGACTAGAAAGTCCTGCCTGTTGACCAAACAAACCACCAAACGTCTGAGCCTCACCAACGGCCTGCTGACGCTCTGACTGTGCTTGCTGTATAGCGGCAAGTGACGCTCTGTTCTGTGCTTCTTCTTGTGCTTGAGCCAAAGCAAACTGTTCTGGCGCACCACCAAACATGGCTGTACGTACACCTAAGCGTCCCTGTTGAGCCATACGCTCTTCTAATGCAAGACGTTGACGTTCTTCTTCAGGACGCTGTGTAGCCCTTATACGCTCAAATACGTCAGCTTCTCGTCCTGCTGTGTCCTGCAAAGCTCTACCTGCAGTTTGACTTGCAAGTTGAGTGTACTGCTGTCTCAAAGCTTCTACATCAGAAGGAGCCTGAGTATCTAAACCAGCCATTCCTAAATTAAGTGCTTGTTGTCCAAACTGACCTATAGCTGGACTAGGTTGTTGATTTAACATACCACCTACTTGCCCTGCAAACTGCCCACGCAAAAGATTAAGGTCTGCTGGTTGTTGTGCCGCAGCACCCATGAACTGACCACCTAGTCCAAAAGCTTGCTGTGCTGCCTGTTGTCTTTGTGCTTCACCGTATGGCCCAGTAAACAAGGCAGTTTCTGCTTGCCCTTGTAGCATGTCTTGGATAAACTGTTCTTGCATCCCTAAATTTAGTTGGGCTGTAGACCCTCCAAAACCCGGAACAGGAGTTTGTTGACCTCGCACACCGGCTGTACCTGCTAATGGTGTACCAGCAAAAGGATCAACACTAGTTTTCTGAGAACGGTAAGGATCAAAACCCGGAGTAGGCTGTCCCGGAAAAGTTCCCGGCTGCGGATCACCACCATTACCACCACCACCACCTGCTGGAGGTACAATAGTAGTAGGAGGAACATAAGGAGAAGAATAAGAAGGGGAGGGAGCAGGATTAAAACCAAACTGACCGCCCGTAGTAGACCTTACAGTAAACGGCTGGAATTGTGATTGTTGTAATCCTTGCTGTGCAATAACATTTGCACCTGCTTGTGACTCATCACCAATATCACCAAGACGATCATAAGCATCTTTTAGTGCAAGAAGTCCAGCGCCTCCTAATGCAATGTTTCCTGCATTGTTTCCAATACCTTGACCTAAATTACCAAAAAAACCTGATACTGCACTGCCTATTCCTGATGTAATAGGATGCCACCATGTGTGTGCCATTAGTAAGTCCCTCCGTCAATCGTGCCTGTAGACAGAGTACCCGTAAGCGTCAACGCTGGGATCGTTACAGTGCCTGTGAATGTAGGAGAAGCTATGTTAGCTTTAGTTGCAATCGCCGTTGATATAGCGGTGAACTCAGTGTCAAACTCACTACCACGAATAACTTTACCACTATCCCCAGAAGGTAAACTGTCCTTAGCAGTAAAGTTTGTTGTCTTTGTATAGTCGCTCATACTGTTTTACCCATTAGTGCTAATACGTTAATTTCTTGGAGGGATAAAGCAGACCCGTCAATGTCAGCTTCTAGTCCTATTGTAATAATACTTCCGTTACCTGTTGCTTGAACAGAGTTTCTAGTTGTAAGCTCACCACCAGTAAACTCACCGATAGCAAACTCATCAACACCAAAGTACGCAGGTACTTGGTTTCCTACAGTAAACTCGTAAGTTTTAAAATCCGTAGCTAGATCGTAAGCCCACTTCATAAACACTGTTGCACCAGCAGCACCAACCAAAGTAGGTCTTAGCTTCTTTAGTAACTTTGTTTTA
>Ga0099847_1000318_pt1 | contig 16561 bp, 20 predicted proteins | sample CB_VirMetaG_2_FD_78178 | JGI IMG/M metagenome (GOLD analysis project Ga0099847, IMG submission 78178) | Freshwater to marine saline gradient viral communities from Chesapeake Bay - CB_1504_2 Viral MetaG | ecosystem: Environmental > Aquatic > Marine > Coastal | place: USA: Chesapeake Bay...
CAACCTATGATGCAGCAACCTATGATGCAGCAACCTATGATGCAGCAACCTGTCGGCATTATGGCTTCGTCACCTGAGTTGATGCAAGCATCGATGGGATATGCCCCGGGTGGACCTGTGGGATATGCCCCGGGTGGACCTGTTATAAGCGGACGTAATAAAGTACGAGTGCGCCCACCCGTGGACATCACCCAAGATCCTGTTGAGTTTCAAGAGACTGTAACGGAGACCGTTGTTCCAGATACCGTGGGCGGGTTTACTGCGGAGGGTTTGGCACAGGAAGTTGAAAAATATTCTGACCCGTTCCTTAATCCCGATGTTCCGTCCAAGCCCAAGCCAGAAGCATCTGATGCTGATACACTTTCCCAAGCCGAGCAGCTTGGCGCACAAGCTATAGATAACGGTGAGCTTAATCCAGACACGGCTCCAGCACCTCTTGCCGATGCGGTGAATACTCTTAACGACCCAGACAAAACCCCTACTGAAGAGGCCGACGCTATACTTACAGGCATGGGTAAAAACGCACCCAAAGGAACTAAGGGAAAGATCGGTGCCATGAAGGATCTGATCAGAGATACCTTTGGTGTAGACGCGTCGAGGTACGATAACCTAAAAGCCTTGAACCGTGCAGCCGTGGGCTTTGCCATTGCTAAAGGTGACGACATTGCTGCGGCACTAGAGCGTGGTGCGCAGGGCGCAGCGGCTATTGAAGAGAAGTCTTTGGCTCGTGATGACTCAATGTCCCAAATGGCTTTGCAACAAGTCTTTGCGGAGAAACTTGCTGGCATGAGAAACGCCGCAGCCATGGCTGGAAAGGCAAGCGACTACACTCCAGAGAGATTACGGCAACGTGCTATAGAGGCGATACTTAGAAGCCCTGATCAGTTCAATGTATATAATGACGAGACAGGGGCGGTTGATCCCGCAAAAGTACAACGAGAAGCCAACATTCTTGTTACCGCTATGATGCAACAAAGTCCTTCGACAGATATGCCAGCTACAGGTTCTGATCCCGAGCCGACAATGACGCACCAACAAGCCAACGACGCCGCAAAAGAAAAGGGAGAGCCTTTCTACACCCTAGACGGCAAAAAATTCAAAGTTCAGTAGGTGACCCTTGGCAGATGAGTTTACCCCTCAACCATATGTGGAAGAAGAATTTTTACCCCAACCTTTCTCTGAGGAGGAAGAGTACGAAGGCGTAGCCCAAGAGTTTTTCGAGGGCATAGGATCTGGTGCAACGAAAGTTGTACAAGGAGTCGCGGAGCTTGGTGCTCTGGCCTCGGATGCTCTTGCAGGAACAGATTACCATGAGGATTTGGTTCAAGGGTTTGAAGACTTTAGAGCAAATCTTGGCCTTGACCCTCAAGGTATTGCAGGGGCAATCGGCGAAGTAGGCGTACAGTTTGTTGTACCTGGAGGCCTTGCTGCCAAGGGCATCCAAGGGTTAAACGCCATAGCCAAGGCGGGGAAAGCGGGTAAGTTTATGGCGGGGCTCGGCGCTGCGGGGCTCGCAGATGCAGTCACTGCCACAAGCGACACTACCACCATCGGTGATTTCTTTGAGGGCGGACCTACAGAAACAACGGACCTAATTGGTCTGGAGGGCGAAGAGCGAGCACTAGAGGGCTTTATGAACAAGGCCAAGGTTGGACTGGAAGGGGCAGCGGGTATTATTGCTGCCCCTTATATTGCTCGTGGTCTTAGCGCTACCGCAGGGGTCGCAGCTACAGCGGTTGGTCAGATCCCCGGCGCAACTCAAGTTGCTCGTGGGATTAAGGCTGGCGCAGAAAAGGTCGGGAGCAAAGCCGCGGAGATTGAAGAAGCACGGCGCTTGGGTACAGACCAAGGTGCGTTTAAGAATGGCGTAGCAGAAGCGCTGGCTACGTTGCGGTATCGCGGTATCCTACCAGAGTCGGTTGCTGAATCTCGGTCCTTGATCCCGGGACTGACCGAAGCCGAAGTGCAAGCCGCAGATAAGTTAACTAATTTGTTGGACAAACAGCTTGATACGCTGATGAAGAAGGCGAACAAAAAACTAGCGAAGGGCAGCAGGTTTGCTAAAGCAGACGCATACAACGCCATCGACAAGTACCTGACAATGCCCGACAGAAAAGCCGCAGACGAAATGCTGAAGTTGTTTGATGACGATATCGGCGTTACGTTGAAGTCTATGCGCAGCCACATGGATGAGTTGAGCGCCAAGATTCTCGACAGTGACTTCCTAAAAAAGAATGACATGGTATCTAAAGATACACAGAAGCTGCTGTCCGAAACCATCCGAGGCAACCTTGGTTCGTACATGCGCAGGCGGTATCGTATCTTTGAAGACGCCGACTACAAACCCACAGACGAAGCGTTAGAGCAAGCCGCCTCTGGATTTAAAGCTGACGCCGTTGCCGTGCAAGATGAACTGGCTAGAGTAGCTCAGAGCGCTCGGGATCCTAGAAGCGCACAAGACTTGGGACTTAGCGAAGACTTTAAACTACTTGGTCAGGTGACCGACGACCAAGCACGGATTGCCCGAGACAATTTCTTGGAACGCTATAAACGTCAGAGCAACAAGAAACCTTTTAAAGGTACAGCCAAAGTAGCAGCCGACAAACTTAGGACCGACCTGTTTATCACACGGTCTAACCTGAAAGATTATCAAAAAGCTCTGCTCGGAGAAGTAAAGAACCCACTGGAAAACTACGTTGCCACTGTGTCTGACATGGCTGAGTTCAACGCCGTGGATAACTACTTCGGAACAATTCGCGCTGCGGCGGAGGCTGCGCCAGATGGCATAGGTAAACTGTTCCGCAACACCGAAGGCATGTCCCCAGATCAAATCAAGATGATCGAAGAAGAAGGGTTCGTGGTCCTCGGTTCTGGAAGAGGCAGCAGTAAGGCTGACAAAAGCAAGCCCGAAGACATCTTGGAGTCTGGTTGGGGTTCACTGCATGGGTTCGCTGTTCCCGAACGGGTGTATCAGGATCTGACACGCACGGTTGTGGGTGATGTGGGCTGGTTGGGCAACGCTCTTCGCTCCACCTACTCGGGGTTCTTACGGGTCAAAGGTGGGACACAGTATGGTAAGACCATCTTGTCCCCTATTACACAGATCCGGAATGTTACGACGGCCTCGGCATTCGCCGCAGCGCAAGGCAACGTTGGTAAAGGTGCGAACCTGTACGAGTCCGTGGGTCTGGTGTTTAACAACCTCAAACGTATGCCTCCTGAAAAAGCGGCGGAAGAGTTTAAGGAGCTACAACGGCTTGGCATTGTAAACAGTCAAGCGGAACTGCGCGAACTACAGGAACTGGTAGCCAAAGGGTTTGGTTACACTGACGAGAAAACCGTAGAGGGGATCGCTGCCACCCGCAAGTTTGGATCTAACCTTACAGACAACCCAATCCTCGGGTTTATTAAGAAAAAAGGTAAGAGCGCAGAGAATCTATACCAAGCTGGCGACGACATCTGGAAGGTGTACAACTACACGTTCGAAAGCAACAAGCTGCGTAATGCACTGGCAAAGATGACACCTGAACAGCAGTCAGACTATATCCTCCGTAAGTCTGGCAAGCCCATGGACACAGATGCGTTTATCCGTGAAGAAGCAGCCCGAGTCGTACGGAATACCGTACCGAACTACAACCTCGCACCCGAGGCTATCCGTGCATTGCGCCGTGCTCCAGTGGGTAACTTCATTGCCTTCCCCTACGAGATCATGCGGACAGGGGTCAACACGATTGCCCGTGGCATCGATGAGTTGGCAGACCCCAACGTAGAGATACAGAAGATCGGGCTGCGTCGTTTGACGGGGGCGATAACCACGTTTGGCCTACTGCCAGCAGGGGTATCGTCTCTAGCGTATAAGACATCTGGTGTAACCAAAGAAGAGATGGACGCGTATCAAGATTCTCTTGCTGCACCGTGGGAGAAGAACGCACGTCTTGTGCCGATTGGTCGGCACGAGGACGGCACACCAAAGTACATCAACTACAGTTACTCGAACCCATACGACATGCTTGAGCGCACTGCGATTGCAGCCATAAATACCTACGAACGAGGTATGCAGGACGGTAAGTCAAGTAGTCAGGTAGTATCGGAGGCAGCATTCTCTTCCTTGGGAGAGCTTATGGCTCCCTTTACACAGGAAGCAATCGCACTGGCAGCGTTTAGGGACGTGCTCGATCCTGATGCAGAGAACCCTGTGATGAGTGCGCTGGGTCAGTTTGGTCGGGGCGGTAAAACAATTACGGGTGCAAAGATCTACAACCCAGAAGACAACGCTGGCGACAAAGTTGCCAAGTCGTTTGCCCATATCGCGGACACACTACTGCCTTCTTTCATTCCGTTAGACGAAAGCGGTGGAAAAGTTGAGCCCAGTCGTTTTGCCCGTGGGTTTATTAATGGACTGGATTTAAATGAAACCTTGGGCGTTAGCGAGAAGGACCGGATGGGACGGGAACGTGATCTGTCTCAGGAACTTGCCCGGGCTTTCTCTGGCATCACAGAGTCTGATTCCCAAGCCTCTACCTCCTTGAAGTACAAAGGCTATGAGTTTGCTCGGGCCCGTCAAGATACCTCAAACATTTTTAACTCTATTGCTCGCCGTCAAAACGTAACCAAAGATCAACTCCTTGAGGCATACGAGGACGCCAGTGAAGCTAGGTTCCGGGCTTTCAGAGAATTTAATCAGGTTGTCGAAGCCGTTAGACAATTTGGAATGAAAGACAACGACATCCGTCGAGCGTTGAAAGAAGCTGGCGTCGGTGGCATCAACGAAATTATTCGTGGCGTTTACAAACCTTTAGATGTCAGTGACAGTGTACTGGATGACATGCGGCGTAACGGTACAATAAAAGAATTGCCTAGAGCAGAGATAAGACGGATGATTACTCAACAACGTCGTCGCCGTTTGGACGAACCGTTGCCCACGATGGAGGAGTTTGTGCCGCAGCCTATGGAAGAGGAGTTTGTGCCGCAGCCATATGACGAAGGGTCTTTGCAGCCCGTAGCTCCACCAAAGATTCCTGCAACAACCCCGCGCACCCAAACCGCTGCGGTAAGTCCAGCGTTGCTGGGCGACAACCCAATCGATGTCGCCCGAAACATGGAGATCGCTACAGCGTCTCGATAGTTACCTTAACACCATTGCCGCCGAACAACCGGACCAGTTCGTCGGCGCTTTCTTCTGTCTCGTGCAGGATGTCTTCGTCGTTGGTTAGGGCTGCTAAGTTAAGCGCCTCTCCTACGAAATTCATAAGTGCTTCTACCTGCATACGATGCATATCTTTTAAACCAAGTGTCGGCATGTCTTTGTTAATCATTCGATTTCTCCCCAATCTTCCTTGATGTCTACGTCTATCTTTGAAGGGACCTTGAGAGACACCCCTGTCTCCATGATCTCCTTAATCCTGTCCGTTTGTTCCTGGCTCTCTATGTTAAAGCATAGCTCATCGTGAACAGTGAGCATAGGAGTAAGTCCCTCGTTGTAGCAATCGAGCATAGCCTTCTTAGTTTGGTCCGCCGCTGATCCTTGGATCAAACGGTTGAGCGCCTTGTATGTGAATGCCCTCTTAATATCCTTGCCGTACTCCTTCAGAGCTTCCTCGTGAGGTAGGGGTTTGCCTACTCCGAACTTCATTGGCTCCCACAGATGGAACCTGCACTTACGGCCCAGCAGAGTGCGGATCTGACCGTTCTTGTCCGCCTGTTTGGTAGCCATGTCCGCGAGCTGCTTAACAAACGGAACCTTACTGCGGTGCCGCTTGATTAGATCCTTGGCGTCTCCCGCAGGAATACCCAACTGATCCGCCAGTTTGGCTACGCCCATGCCGTACATGATTCCAAGGTTGACCGTCTTAGCTTGCTTGCGGGTAATCCCAGCAAGGTCCGCAACCATCTGGTGCAGGTCGACGTCCCCGCTGTTAAACTCTTCCACTACGTTATCAACCACATGGCTGCGCAGCGCAGACGGAACGCTTGCTGCAAAGTGTACCAGCAACCTCGGCTCTTGGCTCGAGTAGTCAAACGACCCCCACTTCATACCGTCCTCTGGAATAAACAATCCACGGATCATCTTCTTGATGTCTGGATCTCGAGCCGGGATCTGCTGGAGGTTTGGGTTGGACGAAGAGAACCTGCCCGTTACCGTACCGCCCTCATCTCGACGCGTGGAGTGCAGCTCTGTATGGATGCGTCCGTTGTGCTCGTGCCGTAGGATACTGTCGATAAACGTAGCGTCCGCCTTGTCGAACTCACGCAGCTTAACTAACTGCTGGCATACCTCGGCTGGGTGGTTGTTGAGCCAAGACTTGGTAAACGACGGAGCTCCGCCCGTGGTCTTACCCGTGTCCTCGTTTTCTTTTATCTCGGTCCTTGGATACTCCATGCCCAGCTTATCAAACATCTTCTGGATTGAAGCGGACGCCCAGATGTCCACCTCCATGCCAGCTTCCTTTTCGATCTTGCCGCGCAGCAGCTTGGACTGCTTACGGATTAACTTCTTGTTCTGCTCGGCTTTGTCCAGATCTACCCGCACCCCTTGGGTTCGCATGTCCAACATGCAGGGGATTAGTCCGTTTTCTATGTCCCAGATGTGCCACAGTTCCTGGGACTCGAGCTCGATCTTCAGAGCCTGCCATAGTTTAAGCGTCGCTACGGCGTCCTGTTCAGCGTACGCGCCCACATACTTAGGTGGCAGTTTGTACATCTCAGCCTTGGGATCAACGCCCCAGTCCTTAGCAGCCGCTTGCAACAGCCGCTCGTTCTTGCGCACCGCAGCAAAGTCCCGAGCCATCGAGTCCAAGCCAAAGGACCAGCGGTTCTCGTCAACCAACGCGCCTGAAATCATCGTGTCGATAATCCGACCCTTGATCTCTATGCCCTCGGCTCTTAGCCAGCCTGCATCGTACGTTGCATTGTGCATGATCACGTTCATATCAGGCACCGACAACTGCTTCTTGAGCCACCGCATCGTGAACTTCGGATCTAGGTTGTGAGAGTTCTCGTGACGGATAGGAAAGTAACCTTGGTATTCCCCCGCTGCCACCGCAATTCCGATGATGTGCCCATCCTTACGCGCCCACCCTGGACCCAAAGTTTTTATGTTTGGGTCATACGTCTCCAAGTCGACAGCCACTTCTTTGTACCCTGTTAGGTCCGGGTACTCAGGTGGAATGTTCCAGTCCTGATCGATCAGGTCCAGTTCGTTTTTAATCTGGTGGTGCAGCGCACTGCCGAATAGATTACTTTGCATTTGAAATAATCTCGCTGATGGGACGCGCGTCACGCTCTATAAACTCTGCACCGAGAGCCGTGTAACCAGCTTTGTCCACCCAGGAATCTGCGTGGTCCAATGTCTCTAGTAAACGGCTGGTCTTCATCCAGTCCATCATTAAGGTGACGTGAGAGGGAGTTATGTGCCCGTGACTCAGCATAGCGCCCCGCAGTATGATGTTCCAGCCATCAGCAATACGAGCGTGGTTGTCGTACGCATCACCGTAGTCCTCGGCCCGTTGACCGTTAATCAATTCCTTTGCCTCGTCTAAAACTTCATCTCGTTTCATAACATGTACCTATACTTGTTGTTGCTTTGTAGAATGTACAACGAGTGTCGCGCTCGAGTTACCCCAACGTAGAACGCTCGATGCTCGTCGTCAGGATAGTCACTGTTCACACAGGCTGCGGTGGATGCTGTATATACAACACAGTTGTCGTCCTCTCCGCCCTTCATGGCGTGAAACGTGGACAGTTTAATGCGTGGCTCAGACAGGAGATCGTCGCCTCGTCTCTGCATCGCATCGATGTAGTCTTGCTCGCCCTGTCCTACACGAAGTACATCATACGCACCCTGCTCGGCTCCCGTCAACAACCCATACTGGAGCTGTAAGATCTCCATGTCTAACTCGGCATCGGGAGCCAGCACGTCCAGCATCTGTTGACTGCCGCGCTTAACAACAGCCGACTTCCCCTGTTTAGGAACTGCTGAGTAGAAGTCCTTAATGCGTTGCAGCCCCACGCTCTTGCCCGCGCATAGGTCGTTCCAAGTTTCGATGTTCGACACCAGCTCAAGAGAGATGCTGGGCTTGCCTTTGATCGAGTACTTAAACCCTGCTCGTTTAATGGACTCTGCTAAATCATAGACGTATCCGTTGGTTCGAGCCATAATCGTCCATGACCCTTCGTGAAAAGGGATGTCTTCCATGTGGTAAACGTAATCTACCAGCCCCTCCTCGTCCCGAGAGTTGAAGATCTTTTCATGTCGTCGGCTGATCCGCTTGGATATATTCGTCGCTAAACGATGCACCGATCGTGGTATGCGGTAGGATTGATCCAGAACTTTTACCCTGTCCGAGCTCTCGTTAAACAACGCCACGTCAACCCCAGTCCATCGGTGGATCGCTTGATCATCGTCCCCCGCAATGAATACAGTTTCTGCCTTGTCCGCGATCTTGGAGGCCATGTGCCACTGTAATGGGGTGAAGTCTTGAGCCTCGTCGATAAACAAATAGTCTAAGTTCGGAGCTTCCCCCAATGTGATGTACTTCTCGATCATGTCCACGAAGTCATACTTGTTCGTGGCTGACTTGTATTCTTGGATCTGCTTAGACAACTGCTCGAGCTTAGGAAAGAACAGGTCCCTGTCGTTCTCCTGGTTAAACTCCGTGTCCAAATCAACCATACGCATCCGAGCACGGTGCTCGAGCTGTAGGTATTTGGACCCCGATCCTCCGAGCGTGGGCATGGACAGGCCGTCCTCCAGTGACATACGCATCTTGCCTTCGAACGTTAGGCCGAGCTCCCGTCCGATGTTGTCATAGTCTTCCTTCGACATGATGTCCTGTGGCTGTAATCCCAGCCCGTGGAATCCAAACGAGTGGCTTGTCTTCATGTACGGAAAGTCTTTGGGCTCGAGATTAAACTCAGCGCAAGCCCGAGACACCATCTCTTCAATGGCTTTTCGAGTAAACGAGATCACACCAATACGAGATGGGTGCGTCCCCATCGCTAACGCTTCCTTGATCTGCTCAATCAAGTAGTGAGTCTTGCCTGTGCCCGGCGGTCCAAGGACCAGTTCAGCTTTCGGTATCATAGTCTTTCCCCCTTGGTCTTGAGTTCACCCAGTCTTCAACCTCGGACAGGACCCAGCGAGAGGCGGAGCGTCGATTGTCCTCTACCCCGAGTATGATGGGCTTAGGAAAGTCTTCACTCGTCTGGCCTAGTTTGTAGATGTAGGATCGCGACACACCCAATAGGTCCGCAACTTCCCCTACTCGGAGCAGGCGATTAGAATGGGATGTCATTAGATATCTCCTTCACAGGCAATTCGGTTTCATCTTCTTCGAAAGCAGGGACATACCAACATCGTATCGTTGTCCGCTGCCCTTTCTTTTTAGTAACATGTTGAATCCCATTGTCGCCGCCCATGTCCCGTATCATCTGGATGATGTGCGCTCGGGTCTGACCAACAAACCTTCGATGGTGCAGATACTCCAACAGACCTTCCAACTTGAACTTCGTTACTCCGCCATCGGTCCACGGCTTGTTCATCTCGATCTCTTCGGGAGCCATGGCACGGATGTGGCTGGTGCAGTAGGAGAACAAGTGCTCCTTAAACTGACCCGCAATCGTCTCCTCATACGGTATGTCGATGTACGTTGCTTGGCTCATCAAGCTGTTGACCATCTGCTGCCACTTCTGTGGCTTGGTGGTCGGAGGCATGAAGTTACACTGCTCCATGCAAGCCCTCTGCCAAAGCGTTTGGTTCTGCAACTGCTCTGATCCCAACTGGATCCGCAGCCCGTTGACATCCATGAAGTACAGTCGAGGCTCGGACAGCATGATTGTCAGGCCGCCAACCTGTGGCGCATCAGGTGCATCGTCGCTGATTCCATGCTTTGCCAACACGCACAGAGACGGATCACAATACGACTTGAACGGCTCGTCCTTACAAGTGTACCCCCAGTCTTTCTTCTCGTGCTGCTTAATAACCGTCATGACCTCGTTCGAGGGCAATGGTGTAGAGAACAACGTCCTGTTGTACTCTTCCAATGACGCCTGCCATGAATCTGGAAACTTCTTCTTGCAGTACACGCCAATAAAAAACAGGAGCTTGTTCCGAGGCTCGCTTTGTGGACCGTCCGAAAAGATATTACGGATGCACGGAGGGCCATCGTCGAAATGTTTACGGACCTTGGTCACTGTTCGAATGGCTTCTAAGTCAGAAAGAGAAACCCGGCACTTATCAATTGCCGCAAGGAACTGGTCGAGCTCCATAGACTCTGCCTTTGCATCATAACAAAAACGTTGAGGCATTTCCGCATCGAAGTATGGCATGTTAATAAAGTTACCGACGTCCCCGCGCTCAACAATAATCCTGTCCTGCTTCGGGAATATCTCGACACCGCTGTGGCCCAGCATAATAGACATCTCGGTCAGGTACTCTCGGACCACCGCTGCCTGCTCCCACTCCTTGAGAAACAAATACAGGTGTGCACCGCCCGACTTAGATCGGCACTGTAGCAACGGCAGCTTGAGCTTCTGGATCTTGTCCTGCAACTCTTTCTGGTTCAGGTCGTACACATCAATATCAATAGCACCAAACTTACATTGGTTCTCTTCATTGATCGGAATAGCGCCAACCCCCTGCTTGCCATCGATGTGAGCCTGAACTAGCTCCTCGGTCAACGGCTCGCGTATGATCTTACTCTTTGAGTCTGCCTTACCGTTCCGACCTATCCGACCTACGGATGTCGTGCCGTGAGCATTCTTGGCCCCGGCAAACGCGGCAAGCAGCTTTTTAGATTGTGACATTTACTGCTCCCAAATGAAGTTGGGGGACGGCCTGCAACACCCGCCCCCCCGAGGCTGCTAGAACGGGATTTCGTCGTCCTGGTCCTGTGTAGAGGACCCCTGTTGAGAAGAGTGTTTGGGATCCCCCTCCTCTGGTGCAGCTTTCACTTCGCCAGCCGCAACACTGTCACGGAAGGCTTTGGCTTCGAGCATTAGATCGCGGTCCTGTACCAGACCTACCTTTTCAATCGCGTAGTTGAACCACGATCCTTGGTCATTGCTCTCTTCAACAGTGGTAAACTTCCACTGAGTTGCGAAAAGAGGCGGCAAGATCATCTGCCCTGTCTTCGGGTGCTTGATCTTCTGCATTGCAATCTGGGTCTTCCAACGACGGCTGACCTTCAACTGACTGGACTTCATGTCAACAACAACAGGTTGAGTAATGCCGTCCTCTCCAACGATCAAACAGAAGTGCTGGTCTGACTTAACCAACTCGTTGCCGTTAGGCAGGATCTCTTTGGCCCCGCTGCGCGTAGTCTTCGTAAGCACAGGATCGTCCGTTGGAATCTCTCCCTGAAACCCGCCCCCTTGATCACGAGGTACAAACTCTAGGTACTTAGTTGTCTGGTAACAGGGAATCACGTTGATGCCCTGCTCTCCTGTGAACAACTCCATGGTCACGTTGTTGAACATGTCGCCCTGCTCTGACCCTTCGATGTATTGAGCCTCACGCTTTTTTAACTGAGGGGACATCGCTTGCAGGATACGGACAAATGGAATCTGCATCTCGCTACTGTCGAACGTTGCTCCCACCCCCGCAAACTCTAGGATGTCGTCCATTACATCTGTGCTTAACTCTGCACTTTTTTTCTTAACTACTGCGCCCATCACGCTTTCCTCCGAATCTGTGCTGTATTTGAAATGAATGCCCCGAACATATCGAGATCAATCGGTTTACCTTCCGTCACGCGTTCTTTCACAAACGCTTTCAGTGTGGACGGATGTACATGTGTCTTAGTCTGTGGATCAAACCCTCGATCTTTAAGGAGTCCAATCACGTCCCCCGCAACATTGTCTTCGCCCTTACCAAACGAAACTGTGATGTCGTTCTTAATGATGTCATCCAAGTTGTTGTCTCGCAGCCAACCCAAAGCCTCGTCCTTGCGATCGTTGGGTATCGAAGCAGCCACAATCATCTTGCGCTCGACGACCGAGCCGTCAACGTCAAGACGCTCGACCCCCATCTCATCCATCAAGGCTGGGATGTTCTCGACCGAGAGCTTGTGCTTCTCTTGCTTTAAGGTTTTGATATAGTCCTCCGCTTCGCTGATCTTTGTTTCCACGTCACGCAGTGTTCGAACCAGTTGACTGAGCTGTTTACCAGTCCCAGTATCAATAGACGCGAGCGCCTCTGATTCGTCGAAGTAGTCTTCAAATATGTCTGTCATAAGTTTTTCCTCTTCAGGGTTGATTTAAGTGGAAGCCTCGTGCTATCCACATTGAAGACAATAGTGGAGATATGTGATGGATGTCAACTACAAATATAAACTTCCTCCGTTTAACCATCAGAAAGATGCGCTCGAGTATGGGTGGAACGACCCCGAGTTTGGTCTGTTCATGGAGATGGGGACAGGTAAGTCAAAGGTTCTGATCGATAACATGGGCATGTTGTACCAAGCAGGGCAGATTGACTTTGCCTTGGTCATCGCACCCAAAGGTGTGTATCGTAACTGGGTCGCCAAAGAAATCCCCGAGCATATGTCTGATGATGTCCCGCATCGAGTGATTCGGTGGGTCGCATCACCCAACAAAAAACAAACGGAAGAGATGCAATCAGTTCAAGACAAGTTCGACGGTCTGACAATCTTCGTCATAAACGTAGAGTCTTTCTCCTCGGTCAAAGGACAGACGGCAGGGAAGTGGATGGCTCAGAGGTTTGGTAGCCACGGACTAATCGCCATCGATGAAAGCACCACGATAAAAAACCACAAGGCCAAGCGGACCAAGGCCCTCATGAAGATCGCAGCAGGATTCAAGTATCGTCGCCTGCTCACAGGTTCTCCAATCACCAAGACACCCATGGATATCTATTCGCAGTGCGAGTTCCTCCGCCCTGGGCTCTTGGGTTTTGATTCGTACTACGCGTTCCAAGGAAGATACGCCGTGGTGCAACGTAAAACCATGGGGCAGGCAGCGTTCCAGCAGATCGTCGGCTTCAAAAACCTAGACGAACTGACCCAGAAAATAGATACGTTTTCTTTCCGAGTGCTGAAAAAAGATTGCCTCGACCTTCCCGAGAAGATCTACACTGCTCGATACGTTGGCATGACGAAAGAACAATCTAAAATGTACGAAGACATTCGACGCCACGCAATGGTTCTACTGGAGGACCACCAACTGGTCACCGCACCCGCTGTGATCACACAGATGCTACGGCTCCAACAGATTATGTCAGGGCACCTGAAGACGGACGACGACGAGATGTTGTACTTCCCTTCCAAACGAATGGACGCGCTGACCGAAATCATGGACGAGCACAGAGGCAAAGCTATCATCTGGTCTCGCTTCCGGTACGACATCCAACAGATCACAGCCATGCTGAACGAGAAGTTTGGAGCGGGTTGCGCAGCATCATACTTTGGAGACACAACCGACGATGACCGCAACAACATCGTCAAGAACTTCCAAGACCCAGACCACCCCCTTCGGTTCTTCGTAGGCAACCCCGCAACCGCAGGGTACGGACTGACGTTGACCGAAGCAAACCTTGTGGTCTACTATGCCAATGACTTTAACCTCGAGACGCGCATCCAATCAGAGGACCGCGCACATCGGATCGGTCAAAAGAACAACGTAACCTACATCGATCTGATCTGTGAAGGCAGCATCGACGAACGTATCGTTAAAGCCCTACGGTCCAAGATCGATATCGGGGCCAAAGTATTAGGAGAACAGGCAAGAGAATGGCTCAGTCTAAAACCCACGATGAAATAATCGAAACAATGGTAGACTACAAAAAAGGACTAAGGACCCTCGATACAGGGGCCAAGGTCCTTGCCGAGCAAACAGGGCTCGAGGATGACGTGGCAAAAGCCCTGCTCAAAGGCATGAACAAATCATACACCACCGTCACGCAGATCCGTGGGTACTCCAAAGAAAAAGACTACCAGATCGCAGGGAAAAAACGAAAAGCCAACGAGGCAAAAAAATAACCCCGACACAGTCGGGGCTAGTTAGGGGGACCGCAGGAGTGGGTCCTGAGCAGTGGTCAAATAGTATCAGCTCTCTTCCATTTCAGCAACAGCCTTTCGAATCAATACCGAAAGCTGTCGAGCCATGGACCTCTGTTCTTTATTAGAGATCTTCCGAAGCAACTCGTGGTCCTCTTTAATCAGACCGACATTCTGAAATTGCTGCTTCTCTTTTTCTTTCATCTTTTTACGGGCCATACTTGTCCTCCATTTGTTGACCACTTCTATACTACTGGAGGACAACGTGCAACCTATTCGTCTCGAGCGTCCTTCCGAGCTTCTCGTTCGTCTCGAGCGTCCTTCCGAGCTTCTCGGTCCATGGCGTGAATGAATCCAGCAGGAACCTTGTTCGAAATCCGAATGCATCGCCACGGTATCTCGTCCCGCTTGTCGGAATAGTTCGGAATGCAGTGCGCCGTAACCTCGTCACCCACCTCAAGGTCCATGGCGTCAACGATCCGCCTGTTAAAGAATACGCCGTCACCCTCCTCGTTCGATCCAAACGCACTGTCCGTGTACGTCAGTTCTTCAATCAAAACTTCCATCTGTTCAGAATGAAACTTCTTCTTGGTTTCAAAAATTTGGCTCATATGTTTCTCCTTTGTTGAGTCGGTCTGTGTAGTCTCGTATCTGACGAACTAGGCCCTCGATCCTCGGATCTCGAGGATCATCCCATTCGATTTCGTCAAGTTCTTTTTGCGCGTCCGTTAATAATTCTTCGATTGAAAATAATCTCGGATCCATCTACTTCTCCTTTTGGGGACGTTGCAACTGTTGTTTATTGGCGGTGCTAGTCCGGATGATGCGTTACCGAATGCGCCACATTCACCCATCAATCTGGCGTCCCCACGATACCTATATACCCTCTGGATCTTCTTGCTCCTCGGCCCTGGGCAATTCAAACCGCTCCTTGTTTGCAGCCACAAGAGCCATAGTAGACCCCATGATGTCCGCAATCTCTTGCATCATCATGCCCTGCTTCAGCATCCGATTGATGATCTCAGCATCCCGAGTCAACTTCAGCTTGCGACCGCCCATCTTTCCAAACTTCCCGGTCCTCGCTCCGTTCTTCTGTTGAGGCGTGGGCTCCCGAGCCATCGGATTCCCAACCCTGTCAATCTTCAACTGCTTGAGCCACATCTCGCGGTATAAATCTTCATACTTCTCGCGTCTCGTTAAAATCCCCGTCATATGTTCTTTCCTTCCTGACGTAGTTTACTCACAAACTTTTTAAGATCCTCCGCTGCATGCCAATAATCCTGACGAGCATTCGGCCCTGCATCCCTGCGGTATTGGCGCTCGGCCTTGCGGTCCACTTCATCGCGCAAATACTTCAAGATCGCTTCGTCTGCGGGTGATAGTACCTGCTCCTCGATCACTCGTTTACCCTCCAGACCTGCTCCTTACCAACCATGTCGCCCGTAGCACGAATCAAACCCTGACGATGCAAGGTGGTCAAATACGTCCGAACAATCGTAAGACGTAAACCCATGCGATCCGATAACTGACGAGCGGTCCCCGCTCCTCGGGACAACTCTTGAAAGACCTGCTGCCTCCGCGTGAGTTGATTAGACTGCGCATTCTTCTTGATGTTCGCCCATATCTTTTTCAGTAAGTTCATTTCTCTACCTCCTTTAATGTTACAGGCTCGGTGTAGATGTCCACCACACCAACCCCCTCTACCTCCGCGCCGATCAGAGCAGCGAACTCCTGCCGCCCCAAGTGCGAGGCCTCAACAACATTGTGAGCCTCAACCACAACCATACGCTGGATCACACCCTCGCATGTCACCTCATACGTTTTTAACATAGTCGGTGCCCTCTCGTGTAAGAAGTAACCGCACAAAGTTTGCGGCTTCCTTGTGCGCAGAAGTTTCAGGGGCTCTAATCTGTGGGTGTGGGTGAACCTCATATTTTCTCAAAGCCGAGATCAGCACACGTCTTTCCAGATCAGTCAAAGTTAACGATACTGCATCTGTGGTTAACTTAATCATCCGCACACCCCTCACATACAGTAGCATCCTCGCCCATGATCAACGTAACCCACTCCCCGCAATCACACAGCCGCTCAACCTCGCCGCCGCCGCCACAAGCATCGCAAGTCTCCAACTCACAATACAACTCACCAATGTCACGACCCGCATTGTGAGGCATCGCAACCTCAACCTCCACGGTTCCCGTACCTTGGCACTCGGAACACGCTTCCATCACAGGCGTCTCTTGCAGCCGCATGAACTCCTCTTTCATCTTACCCATCACCAATTCTCCCAAATGAACTTATTCCCAAACACTTTGCGGAAAGCCTCGTCCAATATCTTGTCCATATCTTGTTCAGTCATTTACTCTCTCCCTTTTGTATCGGCGAATGGTGTGCAAACTTTTCTTTGCTTGGTAGTCGCTCTGTGTTGACGAATTGTTGGCTACGCAAGCAACGCGGCGCCCTTGATGAAGAAGAAAATAGTGATCCTTCTTCTTTACTACCTCCCATGTGTCCGGCAGCTCTTTGAGCTCGTCCCGCAACACAGGATG
>Ga0099847_1000323_pt1 | contig 16438 bp, 28 predicted proteins | sample CB_VirMetaG_2_FD_78178 | JGI IMG/M metagenome (GOLD analysis project Ga0099847, IMG submission 78178) | Freshwater to marine saline gradient viral communities from Chesapeake Bay - CB_1504_2 Viral MetaG | ecosystem: Environmental > Aquatic > Marine > Coastal | place: USA: Chesapeake Bay...
AAAACATGAGTCTAACTCAGACTCATTAATTCATTTTCCGTAATCTTTTTCTATTTTCACATCGTAAAAATCCGACATATCACATTCATAAATTAGCGACAGAACAAAAAGATTAATAGACCTGCAGTCCGTCTGATTCCAGTTCTGTTCCATCCTGTGTAATTGGAAGTTAGTTAGCCGAACACCGTACTTTTTCATGGCTATTCTACCAACTTCTGTAGGGCCGTATCCATTTTCAAGACGCTTTTTTTTTATCTTATCATGATTGTATTTTATAATTTTTCATCACCTCTCTTTGATATAAGTTCTAATTATTATATTGTGATTGACCGCAAGAATCAAGTTTTATTTTTACTATTGATTTGCGATTCTAATAATTTTAGAATAAACTAGAATATATGATAAATTTATTATTCAAAAAACATACAGCAGTAAAGGTTTTTGATGAGTGCATTGAGAAAACCATACTAAATAACAACAAAATAACAGCCACCACAAAAGAGAAGACCTCTAGTATGTACGAGAGCATCAAATCCTCAATACCAGAAGGCTTACACATTAAGGACTTAAGTTTTACGGTTGTAGAGCAAATGAAGGCTGAATGGGAGACAACCAACACTTTTAGGTATAAAAGACCTTACAGACCGTCCACTATTAACAGGAGATTAACTCATATTAAGAAAGTTTTAGTTTACGCCTTCAATATGGGCTACATTGACAAGGTTCCAGTAATAAAATCGGTTTTTGCTCCCAAAAAGGGGGTGGATTATTTCACCGTTTCAGATTTTAAGAAAATTTGTCGAGCTCTGAAAAAAGAATTATGTGAATTTAAAACTGGAATGATCCAAACTGAGAGACAACTCTCTATGGAGAAATTGTATTTCACCATCATGATTCTTGCATTAACTGGCTTACGTCCTACCGAGTTTAATAGGTTGAAGTGGAGTGACTGGGATTCAGAGAAACAACAGCTTACTGTATTACCCTTTTCAGCTAACAAATCACGCACACGTATACTGAAAGTTAGCAATGAATGTGCCACACTGCTAAACAGTAGTGGGTTTAGATTCAATGACAACAAATGGATCTCGCCACACCGTAGGAGATTAGTTGATCATGTAGTAGCTACAGACCGACAAAATGCTGCATTAGTTTCATTAATAAAAAGAAATCAATTAAAACTTAGTACAGAACGCACTTGTATCAGAATGTTAAGATCTAGTTTTTGCACATGGGCGATAAGTAGTGGGATAAGTAGCCAGTTGGTTTGCACGTATTTAGGCTGGAGTAGCGAACTCCAACTAAAAAACTATATGAACAAGCAAGCCGTCCTTGACGCAAAACAGAACGTTGAAAAAATAAAGCAATTAAAAATCGCTTAGTTTTTGTGTATAATTTATATGCCCACGGTGGAACATTAGGTCATGAAGACAGATACCGTAGTCCTAGCTTACACAAGTTGCAACCTCTGTAGGCTAGGCATTTATTTTTACTTCTTTTTTACTCCTTTAGTAATTTTATAAAAACACACAACTACTTATCTAATTCTTCAATTTCGCTGTTTAATTTTTCAATTCGATAATTTACTCCGCCTAAATCTCTATATAATCCTTTAATTTCTTTTCTTAATGGGCAAAGCCCAGCAGCGTTCATATCATCATATCCATTTTCATATGTATAATGGGTATCACCAAAATAATCATATGTGCTACCAAGCCCACACTCATCTAGTACAGTTTCAAGACTTGATTCAGTCTCGTCTAAAAATTCCTGTATTTCTGTCAAAAATTTACTATTCCCGCTATCTTTTAAATCTTTTTCCTCTTTTGTCAAATAGCAATAAACAGAGTTATAACTATCAACCAATTTATCTATCAAGTCCGCATACATTTCTTTCTCATCTATTTCAAATGCAATTTTTCTGCAATCATTTTCGAGGTCTAAAATCGTTTCCCTTATTTCTGTTATTTCTCTTTTTAACTCTTGGTCAACATAAAACTTATGCAGTACAGAAGTAATATGATTCGATTCTTTTAGAGATAAATCTTGTAACTCTTTAATTCTTTCTTCTTTCATTTTACTTCTTTTTCACTCCTTTTTTACTTAATGTATAAAAGTCTTCAACCTTACCCACAAAACGCTTTGTGATGTCATCCATTCTTTCATAAATATCTTGTCTATCCTTCTCAAATTTTTCATATCTTTTGTTTGATCTTTCAAAACTTGCGTTGATACGATTCATAGTTTCTTGTATTTTTCTTTCTATTTCATTACGTTGTTGGTCATTCATGATTATCTCCTAATTTAAAATCAGTTTTTTTATTAAATTTTTTGATTAAGTAGTCCTTTTGATCTTGATTCATATCGTTGAACAGCTTTGATCTTTTAATTTGTACAGACTTATCCGTAGTTTTGATTTCCAAAAGCTGATACGGTTGTATTTTATCGATCCTCAAAACGGACACTCTTCACTTATCGTTTGTACTTTTATTGCTGCATCACGTTGCTTGATTAGCTCCTTGTATTCATCTGTATCCACGCTTTTTACACCGTAATGTTCATCGTGTTCATAATCGGGGTTCATGTCTTTTAATTTTTCAATAATTGTTTCTAAATTATCCATTTTTTACTCCTTTATTTAAGTTTTTTTTTATATTTCGTTATTCTTTATATCTGTTAATACAACAGTGTGGGGTGATTTACGTTGTTTATCAATTATGGTGACGTGTTCCTTGAAAGCATCACTTTCTAGCATCTGTTTTTGCGTTTCTAGTATATTGGTATCCGATAGCGTTAATATTCTTACCCCACCGACAAACTCTAAAAATACACCAAAATCTTTAAACTTAAATATTACATCTCCGTCTGAATTTAAAAATTGAATATCTTTAATTTCAGATGGTTTTAGCAAATACTTTTTTTCTAAATCGATTAAAATATTGTGCAATGTAGGAACAAGCTCCCCTATGCTATACATGCCCCTATCTTTGAATGATATACGTATTTTTTTATCCTTTAAATACAAATTAATTACATGTCCTTCGTAAAATGGTATATCTATATTAATTATTTTCATGTCATCTCCTTTTCTGTAAGTTTATCAAAAATGTATTGTGCAGCCTGCTTGTGTTCGTTGTGGTTGAAATAATGTCTCTTAGCGTATATTTTTTCACTGGGTATTTGACTACTCAAGCCAAAATCTACGGCTTCAGTGCCTGTGTAAACAACTATCGAGTCACTATTTCGATTTTCTGCAAACACGCATTGTGTCGCTCTGCTTACATCCAAAAGTCGTGTAATTGAATACCCTTGCTCCCTGCAATTAGAGTATAAATCTATCATACAAAACCCTTCATATGGTTGTGAACTTGTAGTTTTTCTAGCTATTTTTTTAAATTCAGAAAGCACTTTGTCCGCTACTATAATACTATTATACCTTTTAACTCGCATTGTATACATTATTTACTCCTTTGATTTTAAGTTATTTTATTTTAGTTGCTAATGTTTTTAAATCGTTATCCTGCCATTTTTTAAACCCTTTTGTTCTGCTGTAAAAATCAGCGGGGTTTTCTTCACCTGCAATATGAACAACCTCTAACGCTATATTGTGTCTTTTGGCTAGTGAGCTTAATGCTTTAGCTTTACCCCCTCTACCATCGGTAGCATTTGCCCACGTCAACCATTCAGCATCGGTGTTTAATTCTAGCCGTATCGAGTCCTCATTTAAAGCTTCTTTAATTTTTGACGTTAACCAAATAGCTTTTTTCGCTGTTTCAATCTCACTTGACGATTGCTCTCCGTTGTAGCCACCATCACCAAAAAACCGCCCATGCCATACGGGGTTACCTTCTCCGTCACATACAGCAAATCTATCATGTTTAGCGGCTCCGTCTACGATTAACACAACTTCATAATTTAATGTGTTTTCTAATTTTTCTGCTTTCTTTTTTTCATTCTCCTGCTTCATTTGATCATAAAATATAGAAAATTCAGCTAACGCTTTTTTAAATCGTGGGAACGCTGATCTATTATCAAATTTATTAATTTTTGCGTAATTGTATAGCTCAGACAATGTATATTTTTCTAATTCTTTTATATCTTTTGCAACTTGTTTTTTAATTGTCATTTTATTGTCTCCTTTTTTTAAGTTTATTAACTATAATTTCATGCCCTTTGAAGGCTTGTTCTTTTGTGTCGTATCGAACAGGGTCAATCTCATACGTTCCATCAAATACCATTGTTTCAAAGATGTTTAATATGCCTTCCCCTGCATGGGGCTTACCTAACCAAATAGTACTAACCGTTAATTTATCAACGTGTGTGCAGGCAATAAATCGTTCTTTACTTCCTAGGATTTCCCTGTATTTCCAACCGTCACATGGCTTGCTGTCTAGGTCATACCATTCACTTTTATTCATTTTAATACCCTTCAACCATTTCATAATAACAATCTGTTTTATCTACCTTGCTACAAATAAAATCGAAAATATTTCTATAGAGCATATTGTCTTTATTTTCATTTAAAACTTGCTCTTTGTCATAAAATGCAAAGTATCCATCGTATGAAGTTGTATTTTGTTCTATTGTTTCTATTAATTCTTTACAAAACACTTTATTACTTCTTATTGCTTCATACAATTTATTCAAGTCTTTTGTACTTATATGAGCGTCTATTTGATCTGTCTCAAAATTGTACTCTTTTGGACTCCAAAGTTTATCAAAATCTATAGAAATATCTACATTAAGATGTTCTTTTATCCATTTTTCGAGGTAGTCACAATAATCTATACAGTAATCATCATACGCCTTTTTAAGATTTTCAGGGGTCTCGTACTTCTCTACTTCTTCAAACGGTTGATCATCATATGATTCATATTTATCCAAATATGCATACTCAATAAACATACGTTCTTGAACCGCTTCATTAGCTAACGTATTATAGAAACCGCCAAACTCAATGGTTACTGATTCTTTTGTTTTTGTTGTTGTTGTCATTTTGTACCTCTTTTATATTTATTACTTACTCTATTACTTACTTAACTTCTTTAATTCTTCTTTATAATCCATTATGTCGCATCTATCAGATGCTATCCACGCCTCAACATCTTTACGTCTTTTATTATTGCTGAATACTGTTAGCCTTAATTCCTGCATAGCCTCAATACCTTGTTCTAACTGTATTATACTTTCAGTTATACAATGTATTAGTTTTTCTTTAATTTCTTGTTTCATTGATTATCTCCTTTTGATTGATTAAGTTATTTTAAATATACAGCGGTTTACCGCAATAGTCAAGTGTTATTTATATTGAAGGCGTCACAACCTCGAACGTATAACCTAGCTTCTTAATTGTTTCTACTTGTGAATCATTAAATGTTTTAACTCTTAATAATTCAGTGAATTTATAACCAGTCTCACACGCTGGGTAGATTAAGTCATTGCCCCATACATTTTTTAATTTTACTTTAATTATCATTGTTATCTCCTTTTGATTAAGTTATTAATATTATCACATAAACCGCAATATGTGTCAACAATGAATTTTATTCACTGAATCGTACATATATTATCTATATATAATTTAAACTTAAAAACAGGGGTATATAATGAATCGTAACTAGGTTATCTTGCAATTAATACAATGCATGGAATATAATTAATATATATGCAATTCCTATATTATGGCGGTTTATTCTTAATGGGTAGTTTTATGTTGTGTTTTTTATTGGTTTGTTTATGGGTTATTTATGCGTGTTTTAAGGGGGAATAATGGGTAAGAAAGAGGTAAATAATGTAGAAATATTGGTTAAAAATAACGGGTATCTTTTTTCTTTTAGCATACTTTAGGTAAAGAATGAAGAAAGAAACAAAGAGATTACAGAAAAAAAAGATTAAAAAACAAGTAAAATTAGTGAAACAAATGGTAGCTGATAATTTAGGGGAAGGGGGAACACAAAGCGATAGAACGAGACTACGGCTAATTGAGGCATATGCTACGTGCATTAGTACAGGACAAAAGACATTACCAACCCTTAGCCAATTAATGGAATTAACTAACCTCAGCCAACCAACTATACTTAAACATCAACAAGCCATCATCACAGACAGTCAAAACTATCAAGATAAACTAGCACCGTACAAAGAGATATTTATAACAGGCTTACTTGAGCAAGCAATAGATAAGAAGTGTACACGCTCAGCTAAATTACTAGCTCAGATTATGAACCTCTTAAGTGTAGACACGACAATCAATCTTAACAAACAAACTGTCACATCATTTAAGATTGTTTCAAATGAAAACGAAAAAAAGATTGAGGGTGTCGGATGACCCCCCGCTTCCATATCGGATGGTCTATCTCCCATCACATACTAATTATCATCACAACACTCATCATAGCCTTCGGCATTTGTTTTGCCATTACATTAGTCATGAGAGGATTCTATTTTCTTAATGTCGGATCAGATCCCATTAAGGGATGGTGTACAGAGGGAGAGGTTGAACGGACGTTAGAGGATGTTATGAGGGAAGGGGATACTCAGAGAGATATTGAAGGTAATAGCTGGGTAGAAGGCGTTCAATAGGGAGTAGAGAGTAAGGAAGGGAATGGATGGAGAGAACTATAAAACTCAACAGCAAACAGATGGATATGTTTAGGATGGTCTTTAGGGATGAGGGTGGGTTGCGGTTAGATCATGAGTTCAACCACTTTGCTTTTTTTGGAGCGTTCCGATGTGGAAAAAGCTTTTTGATGATGTTGATCTCTTTGATGCTTTGTCAGACCTATGCAGGGTGTAACGGCAGTATCGTCAGGATGACGTACGGTGAGTTAGCGGATAGTTGTATTGTTCAGTATCTTGAAGCCTTCCCACCCGAAGAGAATGGCTATCAATATAAAACAGCGAATCGAGAAATTATTTTTTCCAATAGATCACGTTTAACTTTTCGTGCATTTGATACAGATAGCAAGATTAAGAGCAATAATTATGATTTTGTAGTTTTGGTTCAAGCGGAGGAAATCCCAGAGAGTCTTTATTTGCAGGTTATTGGCCGTTTGTCTGGTCAATCTATACCAAGGCCTATGTTGTTCACAGAAGGCAATCCTGCGGATTGTCATTTAAAGGATTTGTATATTGACAGTACTGAGGAGTTCAGAAGTAAGCAAGGGATCTATTTTTTGAGTGGAGAAACAGCGGATAATAAGGAGAATCTTCCTAAGAACTACATAGAGAATTTAAAACAGAATTACCCAGAGGATTACTTAGATAGGTATCTGTATGGGGGATGGAGCAAGACTTCCGATAGGGTTTACACGGCTCTTCAGGATCATCATAAGATCAAAGACTTAGTGATTCAGGATCACTGGGTGAAGATAGTCGGTTTCGATCATGGGATTGTTAATGACAGTGCAGCGGTTTTCTGTGCAAAGGACGAATATGGGAATGTCTATGTATTTGATGAGTGGAAAAAGAAAGGAGCTACTCTAGAGGATATACACCAGGCGTGTACGCAGTATGGCAACTTACCGATTGTAGCTGATTTTTCAATGAAGACTGGAAGAGTGGATGTAGCATCTATGTGGGATGACCTGATGGGGTTAGGGCTTCATCTTATTGAATGTACGAAGGACAAGACAGCCAATATCTTATTAGTGAATAGAGCATTTCATTTAAACAAATTAAAAATCATGGAGTGTTGTACTTATACGTGGGGTCAGCATAAGCGGTATCAGTATAAAAGAGCTTCTATGACTGGCACTGAAAACAGAAAGGAGCAGGTTCGTAAGTTCGATGATCATAGTTGTGATGCTCTGCAATATGCCATGCGGTATATGCAGGATATTAAGGTGCAAGGTACAGAAGCCTTTGATTCGTTGGCAAGAGGAAGGCCAACGTTAAAGCAAATAGTTGAGAAAGGGTAGGAGTAAAGGAGTAAAAAAAATGGATAATACAGAATTGATGAGGATGGAAATAAGAAAGCAAGTAGATGAAATAAGGATGGGGATCCAGCAGAATGTGATCATGCAAATAAAGAAGGCTATGACAGACAATCAGGAGTTTATGAGGAAAGCTTCAATGGAAGCAATTAACAGGACAATTAACGAGGGGAAGGAATTGAGTCTGGGAGTATTGACGAAGAAATATTTGGAATTAGAGAGCAAAGTCATTGAGATCCAGCACCATTCTAACCCTTACGTTCTAAGTGAGCATGTGAGGAATGTAGAAAATAGAGTAGAGCAGCATGGGCAGGATATTAATACGTTAAAGAATAAGATTAGAAAAGTAGAGAATACGAGGCTAATGGATGCAGAGATCTCAGCAGAAGAAGTGAAGAAGCTGTACGCCTTATCTGGCTGTACGCATACAGAAATGGCTAAGTACTTGAACATAGACAAAAGCAGGTTCTATCAAGTCCTTAACGGTAACGAAACAAAACCTGATCTAAAAAGACTTAATGATTTAAAGCGGTACTTCGAGGAGAAGATCGATGCCAGTACATGACATTAAGTGTAATACCTGTAAAAAGATCGATACCAAATATGTAGATCTAGACAAGAAAGAAAGCTGGCTCTGTGACTTCTGTGACTCGTCAGACGTGTTTGTTTATTACGGTAACTTCAAGAGCAATTCGTTCTGCGGTGTAACGTACTACATGGATATCGATAACTACGGAGAAGGTATTACCTCTAAAGAGATAGACAGGAAATGTAAAGAGAAGGGGATGGTATACGGAACCCAAGATGAGATCCAACGTGAAGCTGCTCGCTACCGAGCTATTAATAAAAAGGAATCGGATAAGAGAGATCAGAAACTTGTGGATAAGATCGAAAACGAGTTTCGGAAACGGATGGTGAGTCAATGAAGGTAAACAGTAAAACTAAATCAAACATAAAAACAAACTCAGCTCTGCACGTCCGAGACTCCGTTTATACTCTCCAACTCGAATACGATTACGAAACAGATGAAACGAAACTTATTATCCCAGATAAGCTAAGACTTTTACCGAGAGTTCACGCACTAGATTTTTTTAAAGACGTTCAGAATTTAATCAATGAGGAGTATTACAAACGACTTAATACATTTACTAATAGCGAGTGGTCAGAATCAGAAATTAAACACGTTAAGGAGTCAAAATATGCCATTGAAAAAGGGAAAGTCCGACAAGACATTTAAAAAGAATGTAAAGACAGAGATGAGCTATGGGAAACCAATTAAAAAAGCATTAAAAATTGCTTACGATGTAAAGAAAAAAAGTAAAAAAAAGGGGTATTAGATGTCTAAATTAAAAGCATTATTAAGCCGTATCGGGGTAACTGGATTCAATAATCCAAAAAGAACTCCAAATCATAAAACTAAAAGCCATGTTGTAGTGGCTAAAGAGGGAGATAAGGTAAAAACAATAAGATTTGGCCAGCAAGGTGTAAGTGGGGCAGGGGCGAGTCCTACAACAACTAAAGAGAAAGCCAGACAAAAATCATTTAAGGCAAGACATGGAAAAAACATTTCTAAAGGAAAAATGTCTGCAGCCTATTGGGCAGATAAAGAAAAATGGTAAAGGAGTAAAGAAATGAATAAAGACAGAATAATAGACTTGTATTGTGCAGCTGCTATGGAGACAGCAGGGTTTAAAATTGATGACATGGTACAAAATCATAAGAATGGAAAGATGATTTTTTTCTTTGAAGACTCATTAGAATTGCAATCCACTAAGAAGGATTACTATGATAGAAACCTTAAGCTAGAACCCCAAGCTTTATTCCGTAATTTCAAGGATCTCAAAGGTAAGATCTATAGGAACACTTACTAGTCATTTACTTGATTACTCCATTCTAGAAATGGTAGAATAGAGGGGAAGAGGTATAGGTATCCAAGTGGCCAAAGGAAACGTTGATCAACATTAATGCAGTGCATAAACAGCGTTAGATTAATTTCTTTCAAGGGTTCGACTCCCTTCCTATGCAGTAAAAAGAGGTACGTATGGCATCATTAAGAAAGAAAGGTAAAAGCTACTATGTAAGATACAAAATAGACGGTAGTTGCAAGGAAAGGAAATTAGGCAGGAACATATCTAAACGGGTAGCCAATCAGCTCCTACAACGAGTAGAGGAGCGGTTAGCATTTGAATTGCAAAATAGAAAAGATGATGAAGCAGGATTTAAACGAACATGATGCATTTGCAAGGTGACGAAGGTCATGATTTTTTGTATGAATTGCTACCTAAATATGCAAAGCAAATTAAACATAGACTCGTTGAAAGTGTAGATAAAGACGATGAATTAACTGAAAGCTTTTTTGCTCAATACTACATTGTCACTGAAAAACTAATCGAAGACCTACGAGAACTTCAACGTAGGATACGTATAAGAGTCAATGAAATAAAACTAAATGAAACAATAGATAGTTTTGGGTTGGATGAGTAAAGGAGTAAAGGAATGAAATATAAAATACAAAAAGAAAAGTTATTTAGATTTATACTACATAGTTTACTTGGAAAGGATGTATATTATGGGGAACTTTGTAATTCGATGAATTTAGACAATGTTCCATTAAGTAACTATCAACCAAATTCAAAAAAAACATGCGTGATAATAAAAGAAATATTTTCAAGGAATGATATATTTTCAAAGAATACCGATCCATATAAGCATTGTATTTTAGATTATAGTATTAATAAAAATTTAGATTATTTTTATTATTTATATGAATTATACGATGGTCCAGGGGTAGAAAAAATAAATAATTATAAGTCTAGAGATAAAAATAAAAATATTATTTGGAATGAGACACTAATGAAAATTTTATTTATATACTTAAATAATACAAATAGAGATTTGCTTTTAGGTTATAGTGATGAAAATTTTTTTGATTCTATAACAATACAAGATTTATATAATTTAATAGTTATAAATATATTTGCAAGAGAATTAGACCATGTATTTCCTAATGACGAAATGGCACAAAACCAAGCTAAAGAAATACATAATTATTGGAAAAATAATTTATACAAAAATACAAAAACATATGCTAATTTAAGTCCTGAAATAAATGTAATATGTGATGAAGCAATATATCAGGAATTTGATAATATACTAACAGAACCAATTCTATATTTAGCAAGCAAATTTCATATACATAATTATGTTACTGTATTAAATAAAGAAATATTTTACGATGCACATCCAGAACTTATACATGAATTATGGAAACCCTCAAAATTATATAGTTATGACTATATAGAAAAAAAAATTATAAAAACTAAAGTATTGATTGCTATGTATAAAGATAATTCTAAATATGAAACTTTAGAAATGCTTGAAGAAAGCTTTATTTTTTTATTAAGACATAAAATTTTAATTCCAGAATTCAATTAAAACTCAACTGTATCCCTTCATCACCCATAGGAGGAAGAGGGGGAGTCATGGGGTCTTGGAGTTCTGGATTGCCTTGTGTAAGTCCTAACGCATCAGTAATTTGGTACATAGAAGTTTCCTGTACTTGCGGACTCAATGTTCCAACCATATCTAAAATATCTCCTAGACTCATATTCACATTCTTTAAATAATTCGTAAATTCAGGTTCAATAGGCATCTGTGCCTGAGCTTCCTGATCGGCTTTCAATTTATCAATAATAGCTCTGTAGTGCGGATAATCGAGTGCTTTAAGTATAATCTCTTTGGTATCAATATCATTAATATCACCCAATATGCCATCTTTTGCTAACTGCATAGTCGTAGCAGCGATAGCTGAATTACTCTGTGGTAGAGCGGAGCCAGTCTGTACCTGAACCTCATACTGAGTAAGGGTTAGGTCATTGATCAGGTTCTGTGGTAACTGCTGATTCTCTACGTTCGGATCTTCACTAACAATATCCATCATCTGTGAGTCTTGGTTCATAATAGCGTAGCGTTGCCCACTCAGACGCATAATTCGGGGCTGTGTGTAGTAGAGCTGTATTAATGTAATTCCTTTATTAGATAGATTAACTAAAAAAGTCTTAAAGTTACGCTGTATCTCTCTGATAGAAGATAGGGGCGACTCGTTCAGATCTCTCACCATCTGTCCAGAATTCACCCCGATCTGTCTCTCCCCAGAAAGCATCATCTCATTAATACGAGAAAGAGCCAATGCATCACGTTTTAAATCATCAATATGTGAACGAACAAGCTGTATATCTTGAGTTAGTTTGTTCTGGACAAGAACGGGAGGCTGCATACTCCCTCGCTTAGAGGAAATAATATCAAAGTTCTTTTTCAAATCGTTTGGATCAATGGAGTCAGGAGAAACAATTAGCATGGATTTATACTTATTAATTAACTCCGAAAGCTTAAAATATGCATCTGTTAGCTTCTGCTGAATATTCATCAAATCCTTCACGTCACCATAGCCGACCAATTGATTCGTTGAGGTTGGAGCAAAAGTCGCAAAGGGAAAACCGAACGGATAGTCAATCGGTCTATCTTCGAGAATATAATCACCACAATAAACAATTAGTCGGCCATTTGGAAATTGGAAGATCTGCTCTCTTTTTACTTGCTCGGTATCAGAGAGATCGTTCTTCTCAGGTTGGAATATCGTATCGTCTTTTAGATAACATTCAAATATTTCAAAATTAGTCTGTGAAGAAGTAGGTATAACACCCCCTCTGTTTAAATAAGCTTGTCCTGAATCTTTACTATTTTCGTAACCTTGGAGAATATTAGTATCATCACCCATCTTCACTGTTTCAGAACCTCTTTTGTCCAATTTATCAATGATTTCCATCACCCTAGGATCACCTTGGTACTGGTTAATCAAATCAAATTTAGATAACCGTCTACGAACAAAAATATAATTAGCATTACCCACAGAAGTAGCTGCTGGCTCAGGAAAGAAATCTGTCGGATTTATGCGTGTAATCGACACATTCCCTAACCCATCATCAGCACTCGCATCCCACGATACTTTCCCGACCCCTAACCCATATATTAGTCCATCCCTTACTACCTGCTGATTAACAGTAGATAAGTCATTTGCTGTCTTAACATTTTCCCATACGTCATTCAAAATCTCAGAAACACTTTCGATCTCTTTCAGAAACTCCCAATTTGCGTGAGATAAAGTAGAAGGCTCAACAGACGTACTAATTTGAGCATCAAGAGCGATTGTAGCCTTCGTTTCTATGATCGGTCTTATACAATTATATGAGTTGCTGTAATTACCTCTCTTTGGATCACTCCCAAACGAATAACCAACCACAGGAGCAACTTTTCCCATATAGTACTTTTCGTACTCTCTAAATGCTTTCTGAGTGTCATTATTTTGTGCAGGTAAACGCAACCCATTAAGGTATTTGACGAACTTTTCATTTTTCAAGGACATACTTAATTTTACACCAAAAACTATATTTATTGTTGGTGATTATTCTAAAATAAATAGACAAAGTGTAAAAATATAAGAAAATACTCTAATGCTTTTTACCTTCTGAAAGCTTAAAATTAAAGTATGGAGTATAGAGTAGGAAAAGAGCTTAAATTCAAAAAAGGGATTGGGGTTAATTGTTGGGTAGATGGGATCTTACCAGCAGGGCAGATGGGGTTAAAAGAGACTTATATAAGGGTATCAATTAATGATTTTCATTTGGATATTCCAGAGCGTATGGTGGGCGATTTATTTGAAGAAGCAGTTAAGTTGGAGCCTGTTGTTGTTGTTCCAGTTGCAGAACCTAAGTCTAAGCCCATCATTACTCCCAAGACTTCTCCATTTGAGGTTATACCAGAAAAAAAGAAAGTTAAAAAACCGAGAAAAAAGAAAGATGCATAAGGAAAAAGGAAAAGGCATGTTTATCATTCAAATTGGATCTCCTGAGCAAGGAGTAAAAGAAGAACGTGTAGAAAGAAAAGAGGAAAAAGGAAAAGAGAGAAAAGAATCCAGATCTTACACCGCAGAAGAGTACGGTGGGTACAGTCCTAAGTCGATGATCGACAAACTTGAGGACGTAAAAGAGTCTATTGCTGAGGGCAAGACCCGTGAGGCTCTTATGAAAATTGACAGTTGCATAATTCGTTTAACTAAACGGGAGTTGCCCGATATGAAGGAACAAGATGCCTTCTCAACAATCGATTATGAGCTAGATCAAATACTGCCTAATGCAGGTAAAAGTTCATAGGAGTGATTATAAATGACAGAAGACATCCAAGAACAGGATGCTCCTGAGCAAGTCGAGCAAGAGAAGACCACCCTCACGTTTGGGCAAGGTCAAGAAGCTGACACTCAAGAGTCATCACAAGACGGACAAGTCGATACAGTAGTAACGAATTGGAATGAGGACAAGAGGTTCAAAGATCACTGGGGTGAAGACCCCAATAAGATGTACGAATCTTTACGTTTTCATGAGAAGAGGCAAGGAGATTATGACAATCTAAAGGGAGAAGTAGAGAGTCTAGGAAAATTCCGAGATGACTATAACGCTTTGGAAAAATTGTTTGAACATCCTCAAATCGGAACAGAATTACTAGAGGTCATTAACAAGCATCAGAACCCACAACAATATCAACAAAATCAACCAACAGCAGCTCAAGGACAAGATCAAGCACAGCCCAACCCATATGAAAGTCAGATGAACGATCTACTGGAATGGAAAAAGGGGATAGAGCAACAAGCTCTTAACCAATACCAGACCCAGCAGCAAGAAGCTCAATTTAAACAAATTGATGAATTTGCAAAGCAATATAACGTTCAATACGACAAAAACGATTTCTTAAAAGCAATGACAGAAGGTAATGTCGATCCCCAAAACTGGGTACATTATTTTAAATCTCAGGCAACAGATGTCGCCATGAAAAACTCAGCGAACAAAGCTGCTGAAAATGCTTTAAAGAATAAGTCAGCTATTCCATCTTCTGTAGGAGGACAAGGAAAGTTAACAGGAAAATTCAGTGGGATGAACGTGGATCAAGCCTTGGATGCAATTTTAGGATAAAAGGAGAAATAAAATGGCATTAACTTCCGATCAGTTAAACGAAGCAGTATCAGTTGCACATCGACTTATTGCTGACGAATTAGCATCATCATTTGCAAAAGCAAATTATTTTTACAGCGTTGTTACAAAACAACCACTACTTAAATCAGGATCAGGTACAAAAATTCAGATCCCTGTTCAGTTAGCAGAAAACGAGGCGAAAGGGTTTTTTTCTGGGGAATATGACACTATACCTACAGGAGCTAACCAGCAAATCACGTTTGCAGAATTTGATTGGAAATACTATGTTTCTAATTCTACATTCAACCTCAGAGACTTCTCTACTGGTACAGGATCAGCAGCTGTTAAGGATTTAATTAAGACAAAGATTTCACTTGCAAAACAAGATGCTGTAAGAGATCTATCTGCAGCTCTTCATACTTCAAGTGCATCCGATAGCAACCAGATCAACAGTTTAAAAGACGCAGCTGGGGCCTCTGGAACAGCATATGGTGGATTAAATAATACCGATCTAGCTCCATGGCTTTTTGAAAGAGATACGACAACTAATACAATTAATTATGCAAATTTGAACAATGTATTTAGAGTCTTGATGGGAAGAGGACAGGGCGTTTCAGATGAAGCTGGCACTTATGCACCGAATCTCATGATTTCAAATTCATTTGTTTTATCTAAGTTTCTTAACTCGCAACAAAGCCAACAGCAGTTTACGACAGACTCTACGTTAAGGGCTGGGTTCGCTGGCTGTAACTTCAACAATATCCCCTTCGTAGTGGACGAATTTACGGGAGGAAGTGGTGACGGTAGTACGGCAGACAACGAACTGTATATTCTTTCCACAAATACATTTCGTATGTATCACAAGTACGGTTTCCAAGGAACGAAGTCTCCAATGGACACATTATCAATGAGATTACCTAATCAAGCAGCAATCAGCTCACAAACGTATCTTGTTATGAATCTTGTGTGTATAGCAAGACGTTACAACGCTGTATTTACTGCGTTACAAAGCTAAAAATTTATAAAGGAGGTAAAAAATATGACTTATAAAGCAATTAATAATTTACAGACGATTGACATAGATAGCTTAGACACACCATCGGCAATAAAAGAGTATCCGTTAGGTACGATTTTATCTGTAAATGACACTTCAAAAGGCGGTGAAAGCCAATTTATGTACGTAAAATCCCATGCTGCATTTGCAACTATTGGAACCCCATTTGAAATTCAAGCAGGTTCAGGGGGAGACGCTGAGGTCGTAACTGCTGCAGTGGCTGAAATCGTGAGCGGTGCAAAAATAGGCTTCAATACAACGGCTATTGGTTCGGGAGAGTATTTCTGGGCACAAATAGCTGGAGTTTTGACTGCTGCTGCTGGAACAGTAGCGGCTGGTGATCATGTGGAAGTGCTGGCTGCCACAACAACAGTTGTTGTAGATGGAACTACAGGTTCAACTGTACAATCCACCAAATCAATAGGGAT
>Ga0099847_1000324_pt1 | contig 16428 bp, 22 predicted proteins | sample CB_VirMetaG_2_FD_78178 | JGI IMG/M metagenome (GOLD analysis project Ga0099847, IMG submission 78178) | Freshwater to marine saline gradient viral communities from Chesapeake Bay - CB_1504_2 Viral MetaG | ecosystem: Environmental > Aquatic > Marine > Coastal | place: USA: Chesapeake Bay...
CAGAAGAAGACCGAGTTATTTTTGGAAGAGCTAGAACTCAAGCGGCGGAAGGTGAGTCTCAAGTTCCGTTGTATAACACTGCGGAAAAAACAGACAATGAGTTTGTGCGCGCTCTCCAAGAAGTTGTAATGCAGCGTGACCCAAAAGCCGCGGCTCTTATATTGAAACGTGCGCGCGAAGGTTCCGGCGCAATAAGCAAAATGATTGACGGGTTGATGGATAGCATGGATCCTTCGGTGTTATCTACTGCGTCTAAAATGCAAAACGATCAATTTACCAAGGCCCTAGAGGGTCTTCTAAATCAATACACCGTACGAGCCTTAGACCGCGCTTCACGGGTCGCGGCCACTACCGACGAAGAATACGCTGCTGCCGGTAATGCCATTTTTGATACCGTAAACACGGCGTTATCTAAAGCGCGTGAAATCGAAGGGCGTCTTTATGGGGAGGTAGACAAGACCATAGAATTAGACGCGGGTAACATTCTTAAAGCTTATCTAGATGAACTAAACCCACGTACCGGTGGTCTTCCAGAAAAGTCTTTAACCTTTGATCCGGTGGTTAGGCAGTTTATTAAGCGCATTGCTCCTGAAGTAAATGATGCTCAAATAGATCAAGTAGCCAAGCTGCAAGCTGAGATTGCGGAGATTGAATCTTCCGCTTTACCTATTCTTAGCGTGATGGATGACACGGGAGACCGACTAGAGTTGGCGGTAGCTCGTGCATTAGGTGATGACGGAGATTTAGTTAAAACTCTTAAGGGCATTCAAACCCAAGACGATCTGGTTAGGTTGGAAGACGAGTTGCGCGCAATGCAAGCTGAAGCTCGTTCGGATAGCGGAGGATACGCAGGATTACCACGTGACGCCAGACCTGCGTTGACCCGAAAGAAAAATGCTGCGCTAAAACTGGCTAAGAAAAGCTTGGCGTTAAATACCACGCAAAAGCGAGTCATGGAAGCGGCGGATCAAGCTCCCGAGGCTACCAAAGTTACTGCCGGAGATTTAATTGGTTTCCGTTCACACGTGTTAAAACTAGCCCGTCAAAGCGCTGCCGACTCAAACAGAGCATCGGATGCAGGATTTTACTCTAAGCTGGCTAATGCCGCGGGCGAAGATCTTGGCACTCGAAGCTTGGGTCGTATGACTCCAGAAGAAATTGCGGCAATGGATCCGGCTCAGTTAGAGGCAATAAAGAATTTAGACGCAGCGTACTCTTTCTCTAAGTCTCTGAACGATGTATTTACTAGAGGCTTTGGCGGGACGTTGTATGCCAAAAATGCAAAAGGCGGTAACCGTTTAATACCGGAGCTGGCCGGGGATAAGCTTCGCGCTACAACGGGTCTTCCCACATCCCTACGGATGAAAGAGCTTGATGACGCGTTAGATTTCGTTATTAGAGAAGTGCCGGACGCCGAAAGAGCAGAGTTAGAATCGTTGAAAGGCACAATGCGTGGTGCGGAAGAAGTAGTTTTGCGTCGCCTTGCTCGTGATCGCAACATTGTTAATCCGACTACCGGTGAAGTTAACGTCAACGCATTAAACACCTTTATGCGCAACCAAGGCGAGTTGCTTCAAACTCAATTTCCTAAGCTTTTTGAAGACCTTCAAGACGCGGCTAAAGCTCAAGTTATGCTTGCGGGTCTTAGAGAAAGACAAGCCGGAGCGAACACCAAGTTAGACGCCATTGGATCGTTTAAAACTTTCTTGGGTAAGGATGAATCTCCCTCCTTAGAAATAGATAGATTGCTTGGCGTACCCGGGCAATCTCCTAAACCAAACGCAATTAAGAACCTTGTAGGAATTATTAGGTTTGCTAACTCGGCCAAGAAACCTGAAGTGGTAGAGGGCCTTAAGCAGACCATTTATGACTCCGCATGGCGTCATGCCGGAGGTAATACAGAAGCCGGGGTCGATTTCGTTAAGCTGCGTAACTATTTAATGGGTCCTGTCTCTCGCGGAAATCAATCGGTATTAAACGTTCTTGAGAGCCGTGGAGTGGTATCGGCCGACGAAGTTAAGAACTGGACTTCGTTCTTTAACGCGGCTGAACGTTTTCAAAAGACGTTAGATAGCAACGACATGGCAGCGATAGACCGAGAAGTTGTAGGCAACCCCTCTATGCTTAGTAGCTTAGTAAGCCGAGTTATTGGTGCTAAGGGAACTTCGGCAATCACGCGAGCATTAGGAATGGGCGGAGGAGACATACAAACTCCTGCTGCGGGTGCGCGTTATTTTAATTCCCTAGTAAATAAATTACCGTATGGCCGTTCTTGGGACATCATAACTGAAGCTACCAAAGACCCTAAACAAATGGCGGATCTTCTTAGACGAACTAAGAATCAAAGAGAAGCTACGCAAGTATACGGTAGGTTAAAAAGTGTAATAAGGACCACTGGTGGTCGTGCGTTAACCGATTCTTTAGAGTTCTCTGATTACGAAGGAGAGCCTACCGCGCAAATGCAGCCACGAGCAACTGACTTCGATCAGCCTATGCGTCGCCCTTTGCCTAGGGATCCGGTTACGCTAGAGCAGCGTCCTAGACCACGCCCCGCGCCTCAAGCGCAAGCTAGACCGCAACCCGCCCCACGGCCCGCGGCTCCCGCTCCACAGCCTGCTGCATCTTCAGCAGAAAGTAGGGCAAGATTTGCGCAGATGTATCCGTTTGATATAACTAGCGATGTAATCAGGAGTGGTGGTTAACGCAGCCAGTCACCGAAATCTTCATTGAGAACGGTGCTGGCTATGTTAATTTTTCTTCGAAGGGCGTCTAATATCATCTCGTCCGTCGTATCGGGTGTCACAAGATCAATGTACGTAACTGATTTTGTTTGCCCGATACGGTGCGCACGATCTTCTGACTGTAACCGGATTTCTAAATCGTAAGAATTAGAGTAGTAGACCATAGTGTCTGCGGCGGTCAGAGTAATACCGTACCCTCCCGTTCTAGGTTGTCCGACAAAAAAGCGCAACTCTGATTCCTCATCTTGGAACCGAGTAACAATCTCCTGCCGTTCTTCCTGCGGCGTTTCGCCGTAGTATGTTGCGACTGCTTCGTCTCCGTAACGGTCGCGCAGGCCCTGAGCTATAGCTTGGATATCGTGTGTCCACGTTGCCCAAATTATGGCCTTACCCTGTACTTCTTCGGCTATCTCCATTAAAGCAGAAAGCCTAGAATTCTTTAGTTCCTGTATCTCACCGTCATCTGTTCGAAGATGACCGCAAACTATTTGCTGCAAGCGCATTAGCTGAGTGAGGATGGAAGCAGTAGTTGCAAGCTCCCCATTAGTTACCTGAGCTAACGCCAATTCTTTCATTTGATTGTAGACGGAGACTTGCTCGTCAGACAATTCTACGACGCGAGACATGTAGATTTTGTCCGGAAGGTCCAGACAATCTCGCTTTAGTATACGCGCACTAAAGGTCTCAAGCTTTTCACTAAGCTCGTCCAGACGCCTGTATCCGACAAGCTTTTGGAAGCTCCGGTGTCCCATGGTTCGCTTTTGCAATACCGCATAACGGCTCTGGAATGCATAGTAATTACTAAAGCCAAGTGCTTTGCTGCTTAAGAAAGCGCACTGACTGAACAAGTCCATCGGGGATTTGGTAATAGGGCTGCCGGTCAAAATACGCCTGTATTTAGCGGCTCTGCCAAGATCTATAACAGTCTTGGTACGTTTTGCTGCCCGGTTCTTTATCGTAGTGCTTTCGTCTACGATGACCATATTGTCCGGGTTAAGCTCCAGATAACGAAGCGCAGACGCCGCACCTTTCTTCGTGGACAACGCTTCAATGTTCATAATCAGAATGTGCAACGAGTCGTCGTCTTCTTCCCTCAAAGCTAATTTAGTTATGTCTTCGGTAAACTTTTTAGTGAAGTTAGGCTGCCATCGAACAATTAACGTTTTGATTCTTTCCGGCAAATGCACTGGGATTTCTTTCTGGAACCAGTTGTCGTATACGCCTTTTGGCGCAATCACCAAAGCCGTGTTAATCTCTTTCTTCTCGAATAGATAGCCCATCGTGTCGATAGCTACTTTTGATTTGCCTGTACCCATTTCCATAAGCAAGGCGTAATAGTTCTCTTCGCAAGAGGTATCAAAGACTTCTTGCTGGTGCTTGTATGGCGTTGTTTTGAATGTATACATAGTAATCACAAAATTAGTTGACATGTAGGATTATATGCGAGAATATCTTACACCGCAAGGGCCTAAAAAGTCCTTTAACCACGAAAGGAGACTCATTATGAGTAATTTGTTCGAAACTATGGAAGCCGATCAAGCCGCAGCTTCTAACGTAGAATCCCTCGATACAGGCGGCGTATCAAGCATTGCAGAGCTTGCAAGAGCTGTTCGCAATAAGCAGGACGAAGTCTTAAAACTTGAGGACACCCTTAAGCAAACTAAGAAAGACCTGCTAAAACTTACCGATGAAGACCTTCCTGCATTACTGCACGAAATAGGCGTTTCTAAGATGGAGCTAGATGATGGTTCCAAAGTAGAGCTTAAGCCTACCTACGGTGCATATATCAAGTTAGAAAACCGCGACAAAGCCTTTGGTTGGCTTAAAGAAAACGGCTATGACGACATCATTAAAAATGTTGTTACGTGTCAGTTTGGTCGTGGCGAAGAAAATCTGGCAGAAAATCTTGTCGAGATGACTACCAAGGCCGGATTCTCTCCGGAGCAGAAAAGAGATATCCATCCACAAACTCTTAAAGCGTTTGTGAGGGATCAGGTTGAATCGGGTAACGAGTTTCCCATGGATGTATTTGGGGCATATGTAGGTCAACGAGCTAATATTAAAAAGGGTTAATCATTATGACTAAAAAAGCAGCAGTAAAAGAAAACGCAGAAGTAACCGTAGCCGGCACTGAAGCTGAAGCTACTACTCAACTGGCCGTAGTAGACATGAATATGTTCGAAGCGGACGCCGGTGTGGGACTAGAAAACGTGGGACAAGACGATCTTGCTCTTCCGTTTCTTAAGGTTCTTAGCCGACAGGATCCTATTCTTGACGAGCTTGAAAATGCCAAAGCGGGTGATATATACAACACCGTTACTGGCGAAGTGTATAAAGGCAAAAAAGGCGTAAGCGTTATACCTTGCGCATATCAGCGCCGCTTCATAGAATGGATGCCCCGTGGCGCAGGTTCCGGCGCACCGGTAAATATTTATACCCCGGAAGACAAGCGACCTGAGACAAAACGCAGCAAGGACGACAACCGGGAATACGTTGAGGGCGGTGACGGAAGCTATTTAGAGGAAACTCATCAGCATTTTGTTATTGTCTTAAACCCAGATGGCACTTCGCAGTTTGCACTTGTCGCAATGAAGTCAACACAGCTAAAAAAGTCTCGCAAGTGGAACTCTATGGTCCAAAGCAGAAGCATGGTTGGTAAGAACGGTCCGTTTACGCCACCGCGTTTCAGTCACGTTTATACACTCAAGACTACTTCGGAAGAAAACTCGAAGGGTTCTTGGCACGGTTGGGAAATCAGTGTAGACAAAGTTGTCTCTGAGCCATCTCTTTACGTGCAAGCCAAACAATTTGCCGAGAGCATTTTGAAGGGCGAGGTTAGCGTGAAGCATACAGACGAAGCCGCCGCAGAAACCGCAGATATTCCTTGGTAGACAATAAGGGGGCGTTCGCGCCCCTATTTTTCGGGTGAAATAATGTCAGATAACGCAAAGAAATTTGCGGGAATTTTCGACGGTCTACAACAGGCATACGGCACATATCGAATTGACCGCAAGGCACAGAACGGAAAGAACACCGGTAAAGCTACGGTACTAAAACAACCAAGAAACGACGCAACTTGGGAAGGACACCTCTCCGGTAAGGGTGATGCGATAGGCATCATACCTATAAACGAGGACAATAATTGTAAGTGGGGCTGCATCGACATAGATCAGTACCCTCTTGATCATCTAGAGTTAGTTGAGAAAATTAGACGCATGAAGATCCCGCTTGTTGTTTGCCGCAGCAAGTCAGGGGGTGCGCATTGTTTTCTGTTTACTACCGACTGGATCAGCGCTAAACAAATGCAAGATACCTTGCAGCACATTGCAGCCGAGATGGGCTACGGTGGTTGTGAGATATTTCCTAAGCAAATCAAGCTCTTTCTTGAGCGTGGGGACGTGGGTAACTTTCTTAACCTTCCGTACTACGATGCAGAGGAAGGGCTTCGCTACGTCATTAAAGATGATGGGCAGTCCGGTACGATCGAAGAATTCTTCGCGCTTCACGAAACATATGCGCAAGACCCGGAGCAGCTACAGTCCCTGACGGTAGCTAAAGAAGAAAGCAACATCATCGTAAAGGACGGACCGCCCTGTTTGCAGACCCTCTGCACGCAGAAGATTAGTGAGGGCGGCAGAAACAACGGTCTGTTTAACGTAGGCGTTTACCTGCGTAAAGCGTTCCCGGATTCTTGGGAGTCAGAAATACTCGTGTACAACGCGCGTTACTTTGATCCGCCTCTTCCCCTGAACGAAGTTAACATTGTAGCGAAACAACTCGGTAAGAAAGATTACGCCTACAAGTGCAAAGACGCCCCGATCTGCGACTACTGTAACGCGGACGTGTGTAAGACACGCAAGTACGGTATAGAAGCCGCAGTGTCGGGTGCGACCATCGCCAACCTACGCAAGTACAACTCCACGCCGCCCGTCTGGTTCATGGACGTTAATGGTCAGCCTTTGGAAATGGATACAGAGGCTTTGATGAATCAATCTGCGTTTCAAAGATCGTGTGTAGAGCAGCTAAACTTTATGCCGCGCAGTGTAAGCAAGCAGATGTGGGAAGGACGAATAAACCAGTTGTTGACTGAGATGGCGGAAACAGATGGCGCGATTGTTGAGGTGTCTCAAGACGCAAGCTTTGCCGGACAGTTCTATGATCATCTGGAAGAGTTCTGTACGGTCATGCAGCAAGCAGAAAACAAAGAAGAAATAATCTTGAGGCGTCCGTACACAGACGAAGAAGAAGAGCGTACGTATTTCCGTCTTAAAGACTTCACTGCATACCTGCACAAGAATCGTTTCTTTGAATACAAAGGACACAAGATTGCACAGCGCTTGCGGGATATAAACGGTGAGTCTACGGTCATGAAGCTTGCGGGCAAGAGCGTCCGTGTCTGGGGTATACCCGCGTATGACGTTAGCCATACCGCGGTAAAAGCAAAGAACATAGGTAGCGACAAAGAGGCTCCATTCTAATGTTACGTATTTTTGGACCTCCCGGTACAGGAAAAACAACTACGCTACTTAACTACGTAGACCAAGCTTTGGCAGAGGGGACATCCCCTCGAGAGATTGCTTTCTTGGCTTTTACCCGAAAGGCGGCAAGCGAGGCGAAGGAACGCGCCGCTCGCCGTTTTAACTTGGACGAGAACGAAGATTTACCTTACTTCCGTACGCTGCACAGTTTGTCTTACAGGCTGCTCGGCATTCGAGACAAGGACTTGATGTCGAAGGAACACTTTGATGACCTGTCCAAAAAAATAAACGTACAGTTACATACGCGCCCGCATTATGACTTTGGTGACACACTTAGCAAGGCAGCGGAGCATCCTGTACTGAGCGTTATAAATCTGGCTCGATTAAAGAAAACAGACCTAAGAAGCGAATACAATCAAACCAATATAGAACAGTCTTGGCCGGAGGTTGAATATATTGCGGACGCATACCGTACGTACAAGCAATTCCACGGGGTTTTAGATTATACCGACATGCTGGAAATGTTTGCGCATGAAGCGCCGCGTGTATGTCCTGAGTTTAAACTTTGTTTCCTAGACGAAGCTCAGGATCTTTCGCCACTGCAATGGGACATAGCTCATGCCATCGATAAAAAATCACACCGAATGTATTGTGCTGGAGATGACGACCAAGCGATCTACCGTTGGGCAGGCGCAGACGTTGACCATTTCATCAACCTCCCCGGGGGTAGCGAAGTGCTTAGTCAATCCTACCGTATACCTCGGTCAGTACACCGGATTGCAGAAGGCATTGCCAAAAGAATCCACCGTCGTTTTCCTAAACAGTATAAACCGAAAGAAGAAGAAGGAACCGTAACGAGGATTTCAGACATAGCCCGATTGGATATGTCTCAAGGTACGTGGCTGATAATGGCTCAAGCTAACTACATGCTCTCTGACGTAGCGTCTCAGTTAAAAACTAATGGATACCTGTTCGAACGCAACGGCTCACGGTCCATTTCTGAAAGACTTTCTGCTGCGGTGAACGCGTGGGAGCAGATGCGTAAAGGTAGACCCATCACGCTTAAAGCCGCGCAGGTTGTTTACAGTTTCATGTCAGGTAACGGCGTGCATATCGCCCGCGGTAAAAAGAAAATAGATGCCCCCGAAGACCAGTTGTTTACTATCGAGCTTCTGCAAAAAGATTACGGACTTTTAGTAGATGACAGCCTTATATGGCACGAAGCCATGGATAAAATTCCCGGTAACGATCGCCTCTACATTACGGCACTCCTGCGAAAAGGCGAAAAGTTTAACGCCGTGCCTCGCATTAAACTGTCCACGATTCACGGAACAAAGGGAGGAGAAGCGGAGAACGTTGTTTTGTTAACCGACCTTACTTATGCGGCTATACAAAGTTCTCAGGTAGATGACCTCCACCGAGTTTTTTATGTGGGCGTAACTAGAACAAAAGATAATCTATATCTAATAGACCCCGAAGATTTTTCCAGAGCATATGACGTATGAAAAAAGAAGAGATAGATCCGATGTATTACAACTCCTGCGAAAAGTGCGGCAACAAGAAAGCCACTGCGGTAGTTAACGTTTTACATAACGAAAGGCTTGGTTGGTACTGCGACTCATGCACACACTTCTCGGAAGCAATTCTTCGAGAGAAAACTTGGAGAAGCGACCGTGGTTAATAAATTACAGATGGCAATGTTCCCTCCAAAGTCTGACTGGCTACCACCGGAGCATCCTTTTCCAGAAGGTATTCTTGACGCCAAAGAAATTGCAATTGACGTGGAGACACGAGACCCGGGCATAAAAACCATGGGGCCGGGTTGGGCTACAGGAAACGGAGAAGTCGTAGGCTATGCCATCGCAGTGGCGGGTTGGAAAGGTTACTTTCCCGTAGGCCATGCCGGCGGCGGCAACATGGACAAGCGCATCATCAACAAGTATCTGCAAAAGATCTTTGCCTCACCCGCAGACAAGATCATGCACAACGCTCAGTACGACCTTGGCTGGATACGGCGAATGGGCTTTACCGTAAACGGACGCATAATCGATACCATGATGACTGCGGCTTTGATCGACGAGAACCGTTTCTCCTATAGCTTGAACGCTTTGTGCTACGACTATCTTGGTAAAACTAAGTCAGAGAAGATGCTGACCGAGGCTGCTCGCGAGTTTGGCGTCGATCCGAAGGCGGAGATGTGGAAGTTGCCCGCGATGTATGTTGGCCCTTACGCAGAAGTCGATGCGGAGATTACCTTAGAGTTGTGGGATCACTTCCGAAATATCCTCAACAAAGAAGACCTCTGGGCCATCTGGACGGTTGAGACCGACCTGCTTCCCTGTCTGGTTGAGATGACTGAGCGCGGAATACGCGTGGACGTGGATCAGGCAGAGCGTACAAAGCAGGAGTTGATGCGGCGCGAGAAGCTTGTGCGCAAGCGCATAAAAGAAATAGCCGGCAAAGAGGTAGAGATCTGGGCCGGCGCTTCAATAGCCAAGGCTTTTGATGCCGCCAACATCCCCTATCCCAAAACCGAGAAAGGGTCTCCAAGCTTCACCAAGAAGTTTCTAGAAGATCACCCCGCGGAACTCGCGCAACGGATCGTTGCGGCCCGCAACCTGAACAAGATACAAGGCACGTTTATCGATTCTATCTTGCGCTTTGTGGCGACAGATGGCCGCGTGCATGGGCACATCAATCAGCTACGCTCAGAGGGCGGAGGTGCCGTCTCAGGCCGCCTTTCGATGAACAACCCTAACCTACAACAGATCCCGGCCCGCGACCCGGAGCTTGGCCCCATGATCCGCAGGCTATTTCTCCCGGAAGAAGGCGAGCAGTGGGCGGCAATAGACTTCTCGCAGCAAGAACCACGGATCTTGGTTCATTACGCGCATGCGTTTGCTGAATACAAGAACATGGATATGCCCGGAGTGATTGAGTTTGTAGAAGCCTATAATGAAAACCCCGACATGGACTTTCATACGATGGTAGCGGAGATGGCGGACATCCCACGTAAGCAGGCCAAGGTAATCAACCTAGCCATGATGTACGGAATGGGGGTGACCAAACTGTCTGAGCAGCTAGATATAACGCTGCCCGAGGCCAAAGAACTCACCAAGCAGTACCATGCCCGGGTTCCTTTTGTTAAAGGGCTGATGCAAGGCGTACAACGATCGTTAGAAGACAAGCGTTCGAGTGGTTCTCTGCGCTCTTTGGGAGGCCGTAAGGCGCGTTTTGATATGTGGGAACCCGATGAGTTTGCCATGAACAAAGCAATGCCGTATCAGGACGCTGTGAACGCCTACGGGCCTACTACCCGACTCAAGCGCGCCTATACTTATAAAGCGCTGAACCGGCTAATCCAGTCGAGCGCCGCGGACATGACAAAGCAGGCCATGGTTGACGTGTACAAGAGCGGAACCGTGCCTTTGCTGCAAGTCCATGACGAACTGGCGTTTAGTGTTAAGACCCCCGAACAAGCCAAGGAACTCGCGGTTATGATGCAGAATGCCATCAAGATATCGGTGCCCAATAAGTGCGATATTGAGCTGGGTCCAAACTGGGGAGATTTTGACATTGTCGAATAAAGTCTTATATAATCGCACACAGAGGTGCGTGTAATATGGATACATCAAAATGGAAAAGCGTCCTGCTTCCCAAGGACGTTTATCAAGAAATTGTCGTAATTAGCCACGTAGAAGGACGCACTATCAGCGGCCAACTACGTATCGTTTACGAGGCATGGAAGAACGCTAACCTGTCCGAAAAAGACAAACGTTACATCGCGGACGAAGTTAAAGAATTTAAAAGCCGAACAGAGTTGCCTAAGGTAGACGAAAGAGACGCAGTATTTTCTTTAAAGAAAGGAGCAGAGGGTGTCTAAGTCTATAGAAGAAAGTTTTAAAATTGCACTACAGACTGTGGAAAAGCAAATAGAAACCAAGGGTGCCGCAAACAGCGAAGACGTTGAAAAGCTGCAAATGTGGCAAGCCATGCTTGGTGTTAAACACGAAGCAGAAAAGCAAACGAGCGCAAAGAAAGTTGGGTAAACGGATAATAATAGAGTTGGACGATGATGACGCAGAAGAGGTCATCTTCCAGATACAAAGAATCTCGGAGCTATTGGAAGCTTTGGATTTCGATAGAATACATGATCTTCTATCGAGGCTGTCAGCTCTAGATGAGGTGCCCAAAAAGGCCAAACGGAAGTCGCGTGGTAGTGCGTAGCGCCATACGTCAGGTCAGTTGTCGCACCATTCATAGCCAATAAACTCCACATCCGCGCCTCACGCCACGCGTTCATGTCCGTTATTTCCTCCGGGCGACCATCACAGAAAAAACTAAACTGGCAGCGATGACGAACGGGCAGGTTGCTTGGTGAATTAGCGTAGGTTGGGCCTTCCATGACCACGGCACACGGGTCAGAAGGGTAACGAGAGTCCGCCACGCGGTTTAATACCACGTGAGCGACCGCGCTTTGTCCTTGAGCAGGCTGGTTCCGCGCTTCGAAATACACGGCCAGCGCCACGCAGAGCATTGAATTAATCAATGGATAACTTCGCTGATGCCTTCTTCCGAAAAATAAATTTCGTCAAGGCAGTCATAACAAATGATCGATTCAATTTCAGCTTTTTCTTCTTGCAGCAGCCGTACTAAAAAAGGTTCTAACTCAAAAGCCTCTTCGCACCTAGAGCAGACGTGTATCCTATTTATCTTCACTGGTTCCACTGCGCGTACCTCTGTAGATGTAATCTCTAACGGTGTCTATCGGAACGCCAAACTTGAGTGCAATCCACTCTATCTTGCGTTTTTCGACAAATCTAGCGTACCGTATTTGATCTACCGTGTCTTGAGGCCACTTTACCGGGCGTCCCATCTTAGCCATGCTATACTCCTTAATTGAAAGACGCACAGATTATACCTTGTTTATGTAAAAAACAAGTTGCGCTTGGGTTTTATATAAGATTAGAATGTGGGAACAGGCCAAAACAATGGACTTAGAGAAACTTAAGCGCGACATGCACGACGATCCGCAGCTCACGTACCTCAATTCCATGGCCCCCGAAGAATTAGCCGAACACCTTGTCGAAGTGCATCGGGCTATGATGCGGGGCGAGTATGGTATATTTGGATACTTGTACCGGCAGCAGACTTTAAAGCTTCGAGAAAGATAGGTCTCTCGAAGTAAGCCCCAGCGGACGGTGGGTGAGTTCGAAAAACATCCGCAGCGTGTGACGTAGATTCCTTAAACTAAAAAATTTTAGTTTTTTATGGGCATACGCCGTTTGGCTCACGTGACGGGCCACTTTACAAGGAGAATACAATGGAAAAAGACCCCGTAATCGCGGATTTAAACCGCTATTTAGATTCGCTAGAAGAAGATTTCGTTGATGAGCTAGAAAAAAAACAAAGACGAGATGACTATCTCGCTGACCAAAATGATTCATGGGAGGAATAACATGACCCGCAAAGAAAAGTTTGAAAACCACGTGTTTATGATTGCTCAGGCTTTGGTAGAATCAGGCAAGCACACGAACCGTTACGACCTAGCCCGTGAGGCCGTACTAATAGCCGCAGCCGTTACACAAGAAATAGCGAGGTCTGTTGAAAATGCCTGATTATGATGACACGAACCGCGGCGCTTTCTTCCGCAACAAGAAGAAGACCAAGCCTAACCAGCCCGACTACCGCGGCCCACTGAACTACAAAGGCCAAGAGCTGGAACTCGCTGGATGGATAAAGACATCCAAGAGCGGCGATACTTACATGAGCCTTGAGGTTAAAGAAAAAGAACCCTACCAAGAAAAAACGTCTGCCCCACTGGGGGACTTTGATAAGGATTTGCCATTCTAATGAGTAAGTTTTCACGCGCCGATAACGGCAAAGGCAGCAAAAGACGCCCTCAGTCAATCCCCGTAGAAACTTTCGGGGAGAACTGGGCGCGTATCTTTGAAAAGAACAAGGCGGAAGAAAAACGTAAAGCCGACCTACAACGGAAAATTGACGCGGAGAGTCAAGAAGATGACGACTAACTACGCCATCCCCCGTTCACCCGTACGAACAGCGGATGAAAAGAATTCCGTTAGGCAACAAATACAACGGGATATTGACGCTTTCTTAGCCAACGGCGGAAAGATCGTAGTCTATCCCCCCGGGTTCAGCGCAGATGACGCCTTAAACCCTAAGACCGGCTGGGAAAAAAAACTTCGTAACGATCCGGAGAAACGATGAAAACTCGAATTCACGTCAATCAGCATAACATCCGCGCCAATGCCAAAGGGGCGGACCTGCCAGTACTCACGGTTAAAACTTATAAAGAGAATGTTAAGTGCAACCGTGTCGCGGTTCACGGCCCAAGCACCGTGGTCTACAGCCCAGATAAGCCTCTGTCCTGCGGCGCGAAGGTGTGGATCGAGACAGAAGCAAAAGTGGAGACCGCGTAATGTATGAATACAACTGCAAGATTGTGAGGGTAATTGATGGTGACTCTATCATTATTGATATCGACCTTGGTTTTAGCCACTGGATTCATGGTGAGTCTATACGTTTGTATGGTGTTGATACTCCAGAGTGCCGCACACGAGATGCTGAAGAAAAAGCAGCCGGACTCTTGGCGAAGGAGTTTGTCGAAGAAGCGCTGCATGTCGGAGGAACATACAGGCTCCAGACAAAAGAGAAAGGAAAGTTCGGGCGATACCTCGGAACGATCTACCTGACCGAGGAAACCTCGATAAACGCCGCGCTTGTAAAAGAAAGACTTGCCGTTCCTTATTTCGGCCAAAGTAAAGTCCGGGTAAAGGAGGCGCACCTAGCGAATAGACTATTCTTAAAAGAAAAAGGGTGGTTGTAAACAAATACCCTTGACCACAACCCGTGGGTTAAGTACTTTACGCGGTGAGGGAATGATCCCTCATTTTTTTTAACAATCTATGCTGATTGTTTTGGTTGCAAATGCTTGAACCCCGCTTTTAGTGGGGTTTTTTTTGGCTTTTTACCCACGCTTCACGGCTCACGGGTAGTTTTGCTGTCAAAATGCTCGTGAATGTTCTGTATCCACCACATAAACATGTCCTGACCTAACGTGTGCTTCACTTTAGGTTGTCTTGGCATAGGCAAAAAAAACCCGCGGGAGCAAAGTGTGGGAGAGCGCTCAACCGCGGGCGAAAGTCCTTCTCAAGGGGTACAACACCTCCGAAGCTAGAACTTTTAGATTTTTTTGTCAACAGAAAGGATCGACGGGGGGGAGGGGTGCTTCAACTGTCGCGGCTCGCGGCTCGCGGACAAAAATGCATGCACTTTTGATTTCTAGAAGACTTCTTTGATTTCTGGAAGACTTTTGGCGAGATGTGGGTACAAAAAGCGCTCTCCTTTATATGTACTCAGAAATAAAAAAAATAAAAAAAAATTTAAAAATAGGTGTAACGGCGTAACTTATGTAACCGAGGGTCTTGGAGGCCAGTAATGGCGCGGGTTTCAGGCGGTTTCGCCTATTCTCCAAAAGGTTACAATTTCTACACTTCTATATGTTCTATCCCTTAATGTCGATATTCCGTTAATGCGTTTCAAAATGGTTTTTTTTTTTTTTTTATTTTTGAGTACATATAAAGGGGAGGGCTTTAAATTAAGATCAATCTGGTATAAAGTTCACGCAAATTAACTGCTTTGGAGAAGAACGTGGCTAAAGACCGATATATCGTCCCTGCGGGCGATAGAAAGAAAAGAGGGCGCCCACCCAAGACTATGGAACAACGTGCCGCTAACAAGCTCACACGGCGTCAGGAGCTGTTTGTGAAGGAGCTTGTGTCTAAAGATGGTCAGGTGACTATGAAGGAGGCGGCGATCAATGCGGGCTATCCTGAAAAGTCTGCTAGTAGCAGGGCATATGAATTAACTAATCCCAAGCTATCCCCTCACGTTTGTAGGGCTATCCAAGAGTATCGAAGGGAGTTGGACTCTAAATACGGTATTGACTACCAGAGGCACGTCAGAGATCTTCAGCGCATTCGTGATATGGCTTTGTCTGATAAAGCTTATTCGGCAGCCGTAATGGCAGAATATCGCCGCGGTCAGGCTCAAGGCGATATCTATGTCTCCAAGTCTGAAATCAGGCACGGTACTATTGAGTCTATGTCTAAAGAAGAAGTCATGAAGGCTTTGAAAGAGATTAAGGAGCAATATGAACCAGTCACCTATTCCGTGGGAGGACAGTCCGAAGAAGACGACGAAAAGACTCAGCGGAAAAAAACAAGAGAGCGCATTCTGGAAGTCCTTCCGGAACCAAGCGAAGAAGCACCGGCCGAACTGGCTGCTGACTAGAATAGAGTCTTGGGCTGCGGCGGGTGTGCCGGATGTTTTGGGATGTGATGATCTTGGTCAATTCTTTATGATCGAGCTTAAGACCACCCAAGGTAATTCGGTACGCCTGTCGCCCCATCAAGTAAGCTTTCTGACTACCCACCAACACGCCCCTGCATGGGTGCTAGTCCACCAATCCCACCGCAACGGAGAATCTATTTTCCTGTACGCGGGAAAGGACGCCGCCGCACTGGTAAAGGATGGCCTCCGGACAGAACCGGTATTGCGTCTGGATATGCCGTTCGAATGGATTGAAATATTCCCCTTGCTAACCACACAATAATCGCATAGGATTCTAAACGAACCCGCACTGGGCGGGCATAACTTTGGAATAGAACTATGTCAGATAAATGGAAAGGCGCGGTAATCGTGAACACCGCGCACCACTACACCGTTAACGCAGACTCCTATGAGGAGGCTCGCAAGCTTATCTTTAATCTTTTTTCTGAAGGCTCTCTGGCTGACCATGTTGAAGAAGTAGAGTGCTATACGCAGAATGTTTCTTTAGAGGAGAATAGCTAATGTGCTTTTATGATGAAAAAAATAAAACTTTGCAAGATCCATGGTCAGTAGACGACGTTCTGAATCAGCGTCCGGATTTAACCGAAGAGCAATCGTGCGAAGTCCTTGCCCTCATTGCAAAAAACTTTGACGCCAACATCGGTATAAACTGGGATGTCATAGATTCCGCGGCCGAGTATTTGTTTCCGGAGGAGAACAGCTAATGATTGAAGGGGCGATATATAAAAGCAACGGAAACCATGAAGTGTATGGTTTTGATTATGCTACGGTTTTAGAAGTAATTAAAGAAATCAGGAAACATCCGCAAGATGTTGACGGAGTAAGGGATTGGG
>Ga0099847_1000332_pt1 | contig 16189 bp, 11 predicted proteins | sample CB_VirMetaG_2_FD_78178 | JGI IMG/M metagenome (GOLD analysis project Ga0099847, IMG submission 78178) | Freshwater to marine saline gradient viral communities from Chesapeake Bay - CB_1504_2 Viral MetaG | ecosystem: Environmental > Aquatic > Marine > Coastal | place: USA: Chesapeake Bay...
AGAGATAATACTGATGACTATGATTTATGGTATGAACGTTATAGTTACGCGTATACACCAGTTGCCAACCAATATATGGCAAGTTCGTCGGTTAAAGTACCTTGGATGCCATTACAACGTAATAAGATAGATAGTAATGAGTATATAGTACCTGATGGTCTTGCTTTTAGATTCAAAACTACAGGACACCCATCATCAAGTTATGGAGGTAAATTTTATAGCCAATCTTTAGCCGTTAAAAAATCAAATGGAACTAATGATCAACAAATGGATTGGGGTATTGGTTTATTTTATGAAGACCAACCATCAGGATCATATTCTGGATCTAGTTTTAGTGATTATTACAACTATGGTAAATTAAGATTTTATATGTCTGCTTCAACGGCAGATGGAGGAGTACAAATATCAAATGATATTGAATTACCTTTCTTTGATGGGGGGTGGTGGAGTGTATTACTCCAAAGAGACAGACACGTAGATTATACAGACAATACTAAACCTACAACTTATACCTTATTTGTAGCTAATAAACAAGTAAATGGATATGATGGAAATTCATTAGGGTGGTCTGGATCTGTAAGTATGAGTTCAATCCCTCAAGCATTTAATAATGGTTTTGGTGGTGGTCCTTATGATGGAGCTACATATGATGATTCACAAGCAGTATCTGAATCCGTAAATAATTCTTGGAATAAATTTGGAATAACAGATTTAGATGGAGTTTATGTTGGGGGGTATGTTTCTGGGTCTAATGTGATAACTGAAGTATTAAATGAGGGCGCAAAAATATTCTCAGGATCATTTCAAGAATTTAGATATTATTCTAATAATATTGCTAAAGAAGTATTTAATGATTTTGTAATGAATCCTGAATCCGTTGAAGGTAATAATGTTACAGGATCAGAATCATCTTTTGATATAGTTAATTTTAGAGCACCTTTAGGAAACGAGTTAGAATATAAATTTACTTCTTCTTTAAGTTCTTCATTTGTTACAAAAATATCATCATCACATCCTTCAATTACAGGGTCTGCACCTATGGTGTTTACTCAATCTTTCATAAATCCCTCAAATAATTCCTTAACTTCAAGTTATAATTTTATAGGGTATGAAGCTCAATCAACTTATACTTATAGTAAACCGAATAGAGAAACATACTTCTTAGACCAACCAGCTATAGGAATTAGAAATAGAATTTCAGCTAAAATCCAAGTAGAAGATGGAGAGGATTATGGTAAAGTTTTATCTAAATATAGAAGTATAGATCAAAACTATTTAATTAGTAAAAGTTATACAGAAGATATAACAAGTTTAGAAGTTGGGTTTTCACCTCAAGATGAAGTTAATGATGACATTATAGCAACTTATGGTTATGGTGTTATTTCTGATGTATTAGCAGATCCTAGGTTTGCTTATGATTCAACTGAGGCTTATTATCCAAAATTAAGACAAATAGCAAATGAATATTTTAAAAAATATACAGAGGGTAATGTTTGGGATTATTTAAGATTAATTAAATATTTTGATAACTCATTATTTAAAGCTATTAAATCATATGTTCCTGCACGTACTAGTGTCACTACAGGTATTATAATAAAACAACATATGTTGGAGCGTAATAGACGCCCACCTATAAAAGTAAACCCAAATACAATAATAGCTTACACACCTGAAACAGGATCAGTAGTAGGGGGTCAATCAACAGCTACAGGTATGAATAGTCCTATCTCATATAGAGATTTAGAACTTACAGGAAGTATTGATGTAGCTACTATAAAAGGATCAACAGGTGGAGTGCTTAATCCTTATAATGTTGAAGCTACTCAATCAGCAGGGATAGTATGGACAGGCGGTACAGCACCAAACAATTTCCCAGATCAATATATTAATATACTGGAATCTGGTGGAAATGTTGTTTATAAAACAAACGCAGTTAGAACACCATCGAATGTCACTAAAGGTTTTAGATTAGCTGCACCTTTAAAAACAAGATGGAAATTTGAAAACTACTTCCCATCAATATTTTTAGACCCCGACACAGGATTTCAATTTGCAGTATCTTCATCATTAAGAGGAATTATAGGAACTGATATTATTATGTCAAGTTCACTAACCCCAGCAAATACAATTGCTACCTCATCATATTATGAAATGGTGCCTGATGAATTAATTTCTCTTTGGATAAGAGGAGTTAATGCTAGTGGAGATCCTATTCCAAATCAATTACAATATTTACGAGTATCTCTTCTTACACCTGAAGATTTTGCCCCTACAGCAACCCAACCTATAAATTTTTCTTCAAGTATTTGGAATTCTTATACAACACAATCCTATATTGTAAGAAATAATACAATATCAGGTAGTGTTTATGGAATACATAAATCACATGATGAGTTTTATAATGGTGAATTTAGTGGAAGTACTATTATAGCAACTACACAATCTTTATTAAATAACCCATTTACAGCTACTAATAATCTTGATACAAGTTATGTTATAGCAATAACATCCAGTGAAGGTAAATTAAGCCCAAAATCAAGTATAACAATAAACACATATCCTTCTTATTCAATACCTTTTAGGTTCACACAATCAACAGCAGACCAAATGGATCTCTTTCGTGAGGAATGGAATACTTATGGTACTACAAACGCTCTCAATCAAGGCACAGGATCTATTTATATAGTTCAGTCCCAATACGATCCTGAAAATTTTTGGGTAGCAGGTATAATATTTCCTACTAAGGCAAAACGTATAGGTGAAACTTCAGCAAATACACTTGACCTCCCAGAATTACTTGGATGGGAAAGAACATCAACAGGAGATTTTAATACTACCCCCTTAATGGATATACCTCACCCACCAAAATCAGCATCAGGGATGTTTGGTATTCAAGATGGTCAAATTGTACCTAATAGTATTGCTCCTTATTTTAAAATGGATATATCAGGATCAATTAATAATACCTATTGGGATGCCACTGCCCCACAACCCGTTGATTTTGAAACTCAAGGGTTGTTAGGAAACATAGAAAGTAATATTTTAATTTCATCTTTTTTAGGTCCTAATAATATAATTGATAAACAAGCATCTTCTACTTTCGACATATCCGTTGGCACTGCAACTAGTTATGGATTAGTTAAATATTGGTTTAATGAACCTATGACAAATAATGCTAGGGTAATTCGTATAAATTCAAATCTTCCACAAGGAGGTGGATACCCCCCAATATTTGATGGAGTAGTAGATTTGCCCATTTATTTCTCAAATTTTGATTTAGTTCAACAAAACGCAATTAATGAAGTAGCCAATAATTCGATGCCTTTTATATCAAGTGCTAGTTTAACCGTGCAAGGAACTACATGGACTGGATCTTTTGGAGATTATGGAAATTATGCTCCAACATTATTTTCTATTAATCAAGCAAATATAGATCAATCTGGTAATTATGTAAATAACCAAGATACTTTAGCAACAACCCCAGATTTTAACTTTACGATAACAAATATCGCTTCAGGTACACCTACAAGTAATGATATATATGGGTTGTCCGGTGATTTCTTTCAACAAAGTTTAAATGATATTGCAGGAATATATACCACAACACAAGGTATTAGTTCTACAACAACATACCTTTATAATTCAACTTCAAGTAGAGCTTTAAGTGGATCCCTAACACCCCAATATACCCCAAGTGGAGACAACCCAGTCCAACTTTTATCATTTGAACCTTCACTTCCAGATGTTAATGAATTTTATAATACACCATTCAATCCACTTATTAACAATGCTGATAATAATAGAGAAAATACATATAAACAAGTAGTTGAATACGATAATGGACCTATTCCATCAAATTTACAAGCTATTATGAACAATACAGCTATAAAAGCTGAAGTTCCTGATAGTTTTTACACTCAAAAATCATCAATTTTAAATAAATTTGTAGGGAGTAAATTACAAAGTGCAACATATAATGAATTTACACCATCAGGTAGTCAAATAGCTTATTTAGGTGGTGAATTATCTGGGAGTATAATTTCAGGATCTAACCAAAATTTAGAAAGAACAACTAACTGTTTTACAGCTGGGACTCAAATATCAATGGCTGATAATAGTATTAAAAATATCGAAGATGTAACAGCAGGTGAAAGTGTATTAACTTACAATGAAACAATAAACTTTAATGAAGAAGGCACAGTAGGAGATATATCATCACATGAAGTTGAATCAATAATTACTATAACTTTTAATAATGGAATTGTAATTAACACCACAGAAGAACATCCATTTTTCGTAAAAGGAAAAGGATGGACTATAGCTTCAGATTTAGAAATATCAGATGTATGTCAAGATATAAATGGGAATAGTGTAGTTATTTCATCTATACTATCTCAAAATGGAACTTATACGGTATATAATTTATTAAGTATTAGCAATCATCATAATTTTTACGCTAATGAAATTTTAGTACACAATAAAGGAACTAACATAACTGAATTAATAGGAACTTCTCCAATTTATGGAGGAGATTCATCTCCAGGTACTATGCCTTCAATTGGGACATCAGTTAATACAGTAGCACAACACCCAATTTACTTTGCTCATTTCAAAACATCTAAAGAATCTAAAGAATTATGGGGTAGTTATACTTTTAGAATTGATCAACTTATTGAATGTCCTTTAGAAGATATAAAAGGAGAAAAAGCACCTGAAAACCCAGTAGTAATTAAGATTGATGGGAGTGGTAATAATCTAACAGAAGTTAAAAGTACATTTGAAGTTGATAGAAAAGCTTTAGTTGCTTATAACCAAGGTAAAGTTATAAAATCCGGATCCTTACCAATAAACTATACTTCTTTAAAAGTAGGAGATAGTTATATTTACCAAGGGGCTATGGAATATCAAACTATTTTCACTAACCAAGTACAAAGAAATGCTTATGCAACTACACAAAGTTTTATAAGTTCTAGTTGGGTTAACCTACAAGGATTTAATTCATCCAACGTTGGTAACACCCCATCAGCTTCGTATCATTTAGATAATTGGCCATTTTTCTTCAATATACCATCTTCATCAAACTTTACTTTCTTAACATCTAGTACTGATGCTGGTTTATATTTAATGGGGGGTTATATAAATTCCTCGGCAAGTCTTGGATTTAGTGCTAGTGTTAATTTAGGTTTTTATGGAGCTGCAAGTGGTAGAGGTTTAGCATTAGTTCATTCTTATAACCAAATGGTTTCAAGAAGTGTGTATGCTACTCAATCAACAACTGATACAGTAATGATGCCAGGAATACCTAATGCTATAAAAAACACAGGTAATACACCAATTCAAACTCAATTAACAAGAAAATTTGATAGTAATCCTGTAAATTACATAACACAAGATTTTTTAAATTCAAAAAATAATAATGATGAGAATGTTACTTCTTTTGAAGATTTTCAACAAAATATACTATTTCAAGTAGGAGATGAAATTAGAGTTGACTACAACACAGTAGCACAAGGATCTAAAGAAGGACAAAATAGAACTCAAACCTTTACAATTACATATAATGGACCTAATGATGAGTATGAAAGTGCCCCTTACCCTCCAGATGGGCAGGGTAATGTTATGGTTTACCCTATATTAACATTTTATAAACCACCAGCAAATCCTTTATATTTTGATGCTGTTACATCCTCTATCCATGTATATGATAAATTAATAGTTAGCCCAGACCCAAGAACACTAGAATATCAAATACCTAATGGTAAAATTTTTAATGTAACTGTTAGAAGAAGAATTAATGCAGATGATCGTGTAGTTATATATCAAGCAGCCCCAACGGGATCAAATGGAGTTAAGTCATTATCACCTTCAGGATATTTAATTCCTAACGATTTCTCACAACAACAAAAAAGAAATGTGCAGACTATAATAAATCAATTAAGTGCTAAAAATGCTTTTAGAGCAGATGAAGACAATGATAATAGAAGAATGCCAATAGAATAATATAACTTGGATTAGAAAAATAAAAAACATATATTTATAATTAAAATAATACAATAAGATGGGATATTTAAACAATCAGGTAGTAACAGTAGATGCTATCTTAACAACAAAAGGAAGAGAACTTTTAGCAAGAGGTGATGGTTCTTTTAATATTAGATCATTTGCACTATCAGATGATGAAATTGATTATACATTATATAATCCTACAAACCCTTCAGGGTCAGCTTATTATGGTGAAGCTATTCAAAACATGCCTCTATTAGAAGCATTTCCCGATGAGACTCAAATGATGAAGTATAAATTAGTAACTCTCCCAAGAGACACAGCTAAAATGCCTGTAGTGGGAGCAGGTGGAGTTTCAGTTGTTTCACTTTCACAAACAGGTACTACAACAATTACCCCACAAACCTTTAATTACTTAGGCAATAATTCAGTAGCAGAATCTTCGGGTTATTCATTTACTGTAAGTGATGTAAGACAATTTGCAAATGTTGACGGTATTGTAGGTCAAGGTATTAGTACTGATGCTGCAACATCTTTAAATAATCAAAATATAATAACAAATGGTACTAATGTATCTAGAACTGTAATTGGTATGAGTTGTTTATTAACAGCAACTGGTGTTAATACTTTATACGGTCAAGGAGGTAATTCAACAACATTCCTTTATAGTACTCTTACAATAGTAGGGATGGATTCAGGTGCTAGAGTACAAATACCTATCCAAATTAAAAGAACATAAATATAAAAAGATATGGCAATCGGAAATACAAATAATATAGCGACATTTTCACCTATTGATGCTCAAGATTTAATCATTAGTAATGAAAATGTAACTAGTACTGTGTGGGAAAATAATCAACCAACCCTAACAACATTTTATACATCATCAGTACAAGTTGCTAGTGCAACAGGTCAATTTTATTATAGCCTTTATGGCTCGGCAGCTGCAACTGGATCAGTACAAGGGGCAATTGCATATTGTGATGCTAATGGTAGTGGAAGTTTATTATACAACCCAAATGTTGATGGTTTATCACCAACAAGAACAAATTATGGTCAATATAGAAACTTGATTTTAGGAGATGAAGAATCTTCATTTGTGTTTGGTAATCAATCATCTTCTTATTTTTATGCTATCCCAATTGAAAGATCAGGATTTAAAGAAGAATTACTTCCTGGAGTAATGACTATGGCAATATCAGGATCATCGCAAACTTTATATCTTACTGATGATAGTAAATTAGGGGGAGCTGCGATATTTACAGAAGCTGGAAGGGTTTTTAATTTAGTATCAGGATCAGCGGGTAATGTTTATACTGACATAAATGAAAATGGTTGGTCATTAAACTCAGGATCATATGGTTGGCTTTTACCAGATATAGGTACTCTTATCTTAAATGGAGAAGCTTTAGATGGTAGATTTATTGATGGTGGTGTAGATTTAGATACAAATAGAACATCAGATTCCCAAGAAAACAACCCAGCTAAATTCTTTGCAGCCTTAAATAAAGGAGGATCCGCACCTATAGCAGGATGGACTTTAAACTCACAAGAAAATCTATCATCTGATTTTATTTTCTGTAGAGCTAGAAGTCAAAACTTTAATTACTCAACAAACCCATCATTTATATCAGGTTCAGATGGAGCTGTATTATATAATTCTTTTATTAACGATCCCCAAGTATACATTACTACAGTAGGTTTATATAACAATGATCAAGAATTAGTAGCAGTTGCAAAACTATCTAGACCATTATTAAAAGACTTTACTAAAGAATTACTTGTAAGAATCAAGTTAGACTTCTAATGAATGAGTGCTTGGAAACAATTCACAACAAAGGACGTTACTATAACGCCATTTACAGCCGATAAAGGCTTTAATATTACAGGTAGTGCCTTAACCGGATCTACTGTAGGTATTAATATATTTGCTGGTCGTAATATTCATTACACATCATCAGCTAACGCTCAATCTGGGTTTGTATATTCATCTTCAATGAATTCTATTTATAATAGTGCAAAACAATTATATTATAAAAATTATATATCATCTAGTAATGGAGATTTTGTAAATACAGGCAGTATACTACCAGGTGTTACTAGTGAAGATGATAGATCTATTGGTACTATAGAATCTCCCTTATATGAAAATTATTTACAATCATCTTTAATCCAAGAAAGAAATTTTCCTACTGGAAGTGGTAAAGGTATTACAACTCTTGCTATTCCAACAAAATTATATGGTGAAAAAATAATCCCAAATACTTTTGAGTTTGTATACACTTCATCAACATTTCCAAATGGATTATTATTAAAAGATGATGGTGAGGGTAATATAATAAAAGGAAAAAATGCTGTGGTAGGTCAAATATTTTATCCTCATGGGTTAGTTGTATTGACAGAAGATACTCCCTTAGATATAGCAAACATAGGAAATGAAATTCGTTTAAATCCTCCACTAATTGATAAATGTGCCGTTCATTTTTCATCATCCTTAACGATTTATGAACAACAATATAAATGTGTTGTATTAGAAAATGAATTTGGATTTTCAACTAATCCATCATTATTAACATCATCAATAGCAGGAGCTAATAATCAAGAATACTATCCCTTTGTATCTGCTTCATATTTTGAACCTTACATAACTTGTGTAGGGTTATATAATAAATCACAAGAATTAGTAGCTGTTGGGAAACTATCTTTCCCATTACCTGTATCTCAATTTACAGATACAACAGTTATTGTAAACTTCGACGTATGATAAATTGGAAATATCAACAAAAAGAAATATTAGAATTTTCAGACTTTCCAGAGTTAACTCATGGTTTTGTATATAGGATAATTCACACTCCTACTAAAAAATCCTACATAGGTAGAAAAATACTACAAAATACTTCTAAAGTAAAATTAGGTAAAAAAGAAATAGCAGAATATGCTGGAGTAGTAGGTCGTAGACCATCTTATAAATTAGTTGTAAAAGAATCAAATTGGAAAAATTATTGGGGTTCAAATAAATATTTGAATGAGTTATATAAAACAGAACCCAAAGAAAATTTTGAACGACAAATCCTAACATTTGCTCCATCTAAAAAATTACTTACTTATTATGAAGTAAAATATCAAATGATTTATCAAGTTTTAGAAACTCCCGATGAATTTTTTAATGATAACATTTTAGGAAAATTCTATACAAAAGATTTCAACTAAACGTTGATACCACAAATAAGTTATGTATATTATGGTTCATGGTAAATGAACTATTAATTAATTTAGTAAATTCTGTTATAGGTACAGGTAAAAGGACAGCAAGGGGCAATCAAGCTCATACTTGTCCTTATTGCAACCACCATAAACCTAAATTAGAAATTAACTTTTCAGAAAATAAAAAAGGATATAATCCCTGGCATTGTTGGGTTTGTAATAAAAAAGGTACTAGAATTACTTCTTTATTTAAACAATGTAAGGCATCCTCTGAAAGTTTTACTGAATTATACAAACTAATAGGAAATGAACAAGAAAGAAAAACAGTCATTTCTACAAAATCACTAAAACTCCCAGAAGAATTTAAAAAGTTCCAAGACATAACAATTTCAGATATTGAGGGAAGACAGGCTGCTTTTTATTTAAAAAATAGAGGAATCACTAAAGATGATATTGAAAAATATAATATTGGATATTGTACATCTGGTAGATACTCTAAAATGGTAATTATCCCATCTTATGATGAAAGCGGTAATTTAAATTATTTTACAGGAAGATCATTCGAAAAAGAACCCTATGTAAAATATCGTAATCCAGAAACTTCAAGAGATATTATACCTTTTGAATTGTTTATAAATTGGAAATTACCGTTAATACTGTGTGAAGGACCATTTGATGCTATAGCTATTAAAAGAAATGCTATACCCTTACTAGGCAATAACATACAATCTAATTTAATGAAAAAAATAGTTATATCAACTGTTGAAAAAATATACATAGCACTAGATAATGATGCATTAAAAAAATCACTAAAATTTGCAGAAAGATTTATTAATGAAGGCAAGGAAGTTCATCTTGTTGAACTTGAAGGGAAAGACCCTAGCGAAATGGGATTTGCTCATTTTACCAACTTAATTCAAAAATCCATTCCTCTAACACAATACGCCTTAATGGAAAAAAAATTATCACTAGTATGATTAAAAAAACAATAAAAAAGTCCTATAATAGGATTTTAGAAATTTCTGAAGATGCTAAACAAATTACATTACCTGACTCTAGATATTATAGAAGAAATGGTAAATATTATCCTTCTATAACTTATGTTTTAAGCTACTATCCTAAAGGTAAATTCTTTCAGGACTGGTTAAAAAAAGTAGGATATAGTGCTGATTGGATTGTTAAAAAAGCAGGTGAAGAGGGTACTCAAGTACATGAAATGTGCGAAGATTATCTTAATGGTAAGGAATTAAATTTTTTACAAAATGGAATCCCAATGTATAATCCCGACGTATGGCAAATGTTTTTACGTTTTGTTGATTGGTGGGAAACTTATAATCCAACACTAATTGAAACTGAAGTCCATTTATTCTCAGATGAAATTAAAGTAGCAGGTACTTGTGATATGGTATGTGAGATTAATGGTGAGTTGTGGATTATTGATTTTAAAACATCTAATCATTTACAAACTACTTATGACTTACAAACAGCTATTTATGGTAAATGTTATGAAGAGTGTTATGGTAAAAAAGCAGATCGTTATGGTGTATTATGGTTAAAATCATCTAAAAGAGGTCCTAAAAATGGTACTATGCAGGGTAAAGGATGGGAAATGTATGAATCAAAACGTACACAAGAAGAAAATATAGATATATTTAATACTGTAAAAAAATTATTTGATTTAGAAAACCCAAAACACAAACCAGTTTTTACTGAATTTAGAACGCAAGCTAAAAGAAAATTGTGATATTTATAACAAAATACTCAATTTATGATTTCATTGATTCAACTATTAAAAGAAGCTATTAATAAGCCTAAAGCTATAATTTTAGCAGGAGCACCCGGAGCTGGTAAAGGATATATTTTAAGAGGTTTAGATTTAGGTGATATAAAGATATTAAATGTAGATGACATTTATGTCCCTTTATTACAAAAAGCTAATGTAACTTTAGATTTAAAAAATGCTACCCCTGAAGAAAGAAGTGAGCAAGCCAAACAAATGGCGGCCGCTAATAAACAGTTTAAGGGAGATGTAGAAGCTACTATAGAAGGTAAAGAATCTTTTATTTTAGATGGGACTGGAGCTTCATATAATCAAACAGTTAAATTAAAAAATGAACTTAAAGAAGCAGGATATGATGTATTTATGCTTTATGTTTATACTGATTTAGAACGCTCATTATCTCAGAATCAAGACAGATATGAAAAATCAGGAGGTAAAGATAGAAGTTTAGCACCGGCTATTGTAATGCGTACATGGAAAGGTGTAACAGATAATTTACCTAAATATGCTGAATTATTTGGTAATAATTTTGTAGCAGTAGCTAATACATTAGATGATAAAATGCAAGATATAGATAAAATTATAAAAAAATATCTTGATCCTTTTAAACCTGAAGGAACAAAACCAAAAACACCAAAAGAACAAGCTAAATCCGATGCTAGGAAAGCTAAAGATAAAGAAGAAATTCAAGTTATGCTAGATGATGACTTTATTGCAGATGTAATTTCATACTCAATATCTAAAGAAGAAGCACAAATGAGAATAGGTAAATTTTTAAATTCATGAGTAAAATAATAGCAGCCTATGGGGGTGGTTTTAAACCACCAACTAAAGGCCATCTTGAAGTAGTAAAAAAAGCATTAAAATCTCTTCCTGAAATAGATGAATTTATAATCTATGTTGGGAGTAAAGAAAGAAATGGTGTAAGTCAAGCTGAAGCTATCTTAATTTGGGATATATTTAAAAAATATTTACCTATGAAAGTTAAGATTGAACCTGCTAAATCACCAATTGGTGATATTGTTCGTTTAGGAAAAAATAATCCCGAAGATAAAGTTTATTTTATTATAGGAGGAAGAGAAGGAAGAGATGATGATTTAGAAGATATTGAAAATAGAACTAAAAACATAGAATCCGCTTATCCTAATATGAAAGTAAAAGTACAATTTACACAAGACAGAGGTATGAGTGGAACTAATGCTAGAAAAGCAGCTAAAATATCATCCGATAAATTAGCACCATTCCTCCCAGATGAATTAGATGATAGTGAAAAAGAAGAAATATTTAATATCCTAAGACCAGTAATTAAAGAAGAAATAACAAAACCCCAGTTAGATTCAATTGAAAAATATGCTGATGGTTTATTTAATAAATTAGGAATTGATATTGAATTTACTAGACATTTTTTAGATAGAGTAAATGATAAGAGAAATATTAAACCTATATCAGTACCTGAATTAGTAGGAATGTTTAAGCGTTTGCATAGAAAACATGGTAAGCCATTATCTAAAGTAGATGATGATTTTAATGCTGTTGTTAAAGATTTTAATAGTAATATCAATATACCATTTGCTATAAATGTTACTGGTGATGATATTGAAATGTATGCTAAGACAGTAATGCGTAAAAAAGATTTTAAAACATCAACCCCTGTAATTGCGCTTAATGAAAATGCTTCATATACTAAAGATATTAATTTAATAGAAAGACTAGCTCAATTAACCCAACATATGTTAGATAAAGGAATGAATATAGAACCTTTACCTAATTTAGAATTTGTTGATGGTGATAGTGAAAATGCACGTGAATTTCTCGGTAAAACAGCGTATTATGACCCGAACACACAAACTATAGTATTATATACCGAAGGTAGACACCCTAAAGATATAGCGCGTAGCTACACGCATGAGATGATACACCATATTCAAAATTTAGAAGGTAGATTAGGTGATATTCAAACTACAAACACACAAGAAGACGATAATTTAAATAATATTGAATCAGAAGCTAATTTAAAAGGTACAATGACATTTAGAAATTGGACTGATAGTTTAAATGAATCTATTGTAGGTAAAAAAATCGAATGTGATAATTGTGGTTGGGATTGGAATATAGTAGATGGTGGAGACGATTTATTTATATGTCACAAATGTGGACATGATAATGAAAAACAAGGGTTTGATCCTAATTTAGGTAAAGATCCATTTGGGTTAAGTCAATTTGCTAGAGAAATAGCAGAAGGAGTTTTGATACCCGAAGAAGAGGTTGTATCTTCACCCTCTATGGAATATAAAATATACTCAGACATGGATGGTGTGTTAACAGATTTTGACAAATCATTTGAAAAATATTCAAAAGGAATACCACCTAGAGAATATGAAAAGAAATTTGGTAAAGAAGGTTTTTGGGAACTAATTGATGGTCAAGGTAAAGTTGGATTTTGGGTAGGAATGCCTTGGATGGAAGACGGTAAAGACTATTGGAATTATATTAAAGACTATGATGTAGAATTATTATCATCACCTTCAAGATCAGAGACATCCCGTTTAGGAAAAAGACTATGGGTTAGAAATAATCTACCAGGCATTAAACTTCATTTATCACAAGCTTATAATAAAAAAAATTATGCTGAACCAAATCATATTTTAATTGATGATAGAAAATCAAATATAGAACAATGGAGAGAAGCAGGTGGTATTGGTATTTTACACACATCAGCTAGTGATACTATCAAACAATTAAAAGCATTAGGATTATGAGTAAATTAAATACATTAGCCGGTGGATATAAAGGAGGATCTCCAAGATCTAGAAGCAATAATACTTTAAAACCTTTTTCAGGTGATACTCCAAAACAGGTAGACGCTGAACAGTTAGCAAATCAAATAAAACAGTGGTATACTGGTGGTAATTTATCTAAAGAAGATATCCATACCATTATTAAAGAATTAAATAAGTTAAGTTTATGAGTAAAGTACAGGGTTTAAACAAACAATTCACTGAAAGAGATGTTAATAGAATGCGTAACCTTATTCAAGGTAAGCAGGGTGAAAAAGTAGGTCAAAGTATAGGTTATTCTAAACATGAAAAAACTTATAAAGAAGGTGATATTTGGGAAGAAGATGACCGTAAATGGACTATTAAAGATGGCATTAAACAAAATATTACTAAATTAGATAAAGCAAAAAAACTACACATAATGCCTATCTTTTGCCCTAATTGTGGTTCAAAAATGCATACAGATTTAGATAAGCCATATTATAATATACATAAAAAATGTTTTAATTGTGTTGTAGAATTTGAACACCATTTAAAAGTAGCAGGTTTGTATGAAATTTATGAAGCAAAAATTATTAATTCTGAAATAGATAACTGGGTTAATGAGTTTAAAGCATATTTAGAATCTGAATTATCTATAACAAATAATTCATTTATATCAGAACAAGGTGATCTTGAAAAATGGGCAGGTGGTCCTAATAAAGAAAAGGTTTTAGAGGGATTAAATAAAACCATCGAGTATTTAAACAGTCTTAAAAGATAACATATTTTTATATATTTATAAACAAAAACTAATGGATAATTTTAACATTACCAAATGGAATCGAGATCGTTATTTAAACGAATCAAAGGTAAATGAGTATGGTGAGTATAAATCTCAAGAAGATAATTTTGGAAAAGAATTAGATTCTGAATTTAAGAATTATAGACCTTTTATTTCACTAGGTACATATGGTAATGATAGACCTGACACCGACCCATTAAAAGGTAAAGGCTATGGTTCAATTACATTTAGTGTTAGAGAAGAACTTAGTGATAATGATTGGAATAAAGCTTTAAAGTGGGTTAAAAGTAAAGGATTTGAAATAAAATCAGAATCAAATTGGTATGAAATGGATATTGATGATGATAGAGCATGGTATCCAAAAATTAAATTTGAATTTGATGTAGCAGATTTCCCGATGAATGAAGGAATGGATAAATCAGGCATCATGAAACAAATTAAAGATGCAGAAGAAATATTAGATAGTGGTGAAGCAAATGGTGAACCTTTAACTTCTGAAACAGAAATGTTAGTTCAAGATGAACTTAAAAGATTACTTTCATTATATAAATCAGTTAATGAAATGGATATTAATGATCCAATTCTTGTGAAAATGAGAGCTGCTAAAGATAGAACAGAAAGAGAATTATCTAAATCAGATTTTGGTAAAGAATATGGTGATGCTGTTAAAAAAGCTCGTAGTGGTAATAATAATGATACTAAACTTAGAGTTCTTAAAAAAGAAAGAGCACAATTAATGCGTGATATGGAGCAAGAAGCTGAACCAGAAGGTGGGCCAATTGCTGATGAATATGGTAGTAAATTAAATCGTATTGATGCTGCTATAGCTAAATTATCAGGTAGAAAAGAAATGACCTATGATCAAGCAATAGCTGAAAGTTCTTCTTCTGAAGAAAAAAGAATTGCTATGCGTGCTATTAAAAGTATAGCTAAGTATAGAGGTGTTAGTGAAGATGAAGCAAAACGAGATCTTACTAGAGCAATTGAACAGTTAGGTAGTTTAAAAGAAGCAATAAAAGATATTAAAGAAACTATTGAATTAGGAAAAAATTTAAATGAAGATCTTTGTGCTAAAGGTAAAGCATATAGAAAGAAGAGAATGGCAGCGGGTGAAAAATCATCTGCTTATTTAAATGGTCGTGCTGTTAAAGTATGTAAAGGCCAGATGAAAGGATAGTATGAAAGATTTAAAATTAATACAAGAATTTTTTTCTAAACCTATCTATGAAAATGAAATGGATAGTTTAGGTGATGCTTTAGCTGATGAAATAAAAGATACCTTAGAAGATAAAAAAGATGAATTAAAAGAAATAGTTGATCCTATAACAATTTTATCTACAGTATTAGCTAGCACAACATTAATTAATATTTTAGCTAAATTTTCAGGTAAAATATTTAAAAAATATAATTTTGGCAAAGGTGAAGAAGCAGCTAAAAAAATAGAAAAATTCACTCATAAATTAGAACAAGATTTTAAAGGTCCAATTAAACGTGTAGTTTCATTATTTACTAAAGACCCAAAAACATTAAAATTAGTAACTGATGGTTTATATGCTTTATTAATTTTAAGTTTAGGTGTTAAAGCCGGTAGTGGAGCAGTACAAAGTTTATCAAAAGGTAATATTGCATCTGGAACTATTA
>Ga0099847_1000333_pt1 | contig 16180 bp, 23 predicted proteins | sample CB_VirMetaG_2_FD_78178 | JGI IMG/M metagenome (GOLD analysis project Ga0099847, IMG submission 78178) | Freshwater to marine saline gradient viral communities from Chesapeake Bay - CB_1504_2 Viral MetaG | ecosystem: Environmental > Aquatic > Marine > Coastal | place: USA: Chesapeake Bay...
CAAAAACGCACCCCACAGAAGAGATAGAATTTGGTTTGTTGCCTACGCCAACAACAGATTGTGTAAGCAATCGAACAAAGAAGTACGCACAGGGGGGAACACCTTTAACAGTAGCAATAAAGGGTCTACTTCCAACACCTCTAAAAAGCGACTGTACACCAGCAAGACCGTCGGAGAATTGGGACGGGAGCGACTTGGGGGGAGTGATAAATCGGGGGAATACTGGGAAAATTTTCCAACTGAACCCGCAATTTGTGGCGGAGATGATGGGTTTTCCAAAGGATTGGACGGTATTACCTTTTCAAAATGGAGAACCGAAAGTATCAAAGCCTACGGAAACGCCATAGTGCCACAAGTAGCGCATGAAATATTTAAAGCTATTCAAAAGATAGAAGACGAAAAGAAAGAGGAAGAGTTAAAAATCATAACACAAGCTCAATGAAGATACTTTGCCCTGCAATTTTAGACGGCTATACTAGAAGGAAAGATAGAACTGTTTCTTTAAGGTTTATTACTCAAGAGAAAACCTCAAGTGAAGTAATGAATATAGACGAAACTTTAGATCAGTTCGGTATCTTATATTTTAGGGGAGAAGAAAATATGAATACTGACGAAGTAGAAGAGTTAGATAAAATAGACCTAGACATATATGATGAACCCAAGTCGCAGTCTAAAAGATTAAGAAACGTCTTGTTTATCCTATGGAAGCAAGAAGGAGAGAAGGGGGATTTCAAGAAATTTTACAAGCAAAAGACAGAAGAAATAATACAACACTTTAAAAACAAATTAGAAGATGAGTAAAGAGACACACAAAACAAGGTTACTTAGTTACCTAAAAGAATGCAAAACTATTACCTCACTAGAATCTATAAGAGATTTAGGGAATACCAGGTTAGCAGCTACAATATGTTTACTAAGAAAAGACGGACACAATATAGACTCCAACTTTATTGAAGTAGATAACAGATGGGGTACAAAAACTCATGTAGCTCAATACACCTACAATGAAGAAAGTCTTTTAGGAAGTATATGGGGAAAATTGAGACGCAAATAATGGAAGGGGCGGAAGATTTAAGAAGTGAATGTTGTGGGGATATGCCAAGAGAGGATTACGTTTGTTCTATATGTTGGGAGGAAACAGAATATATAGAATGGTGGAGGTATGAAATGAATAAGATAGACCCAATACATAGCTACGCACCAACTCAGAAACAAATTGGTAGGTGGATAAGAAAGATTTGTAACTTAGAAGAATCTTAAAATCACTGCAAAGAACAGTAAAGAACAGTCAAATGGGATATAAAAAAGGTCAATCAGGCAATCCAAAAGGAAGAACTAAAGGGGTAAAGAATAAAGTAACTACCTCTACAAAAGAGTTATTTGATAAAATGATGGAGGGGAAGATGCAATACGTGGACGATGCTTTAAGTTTATTACAAGAGGAAAGTTCAGAAAAATTTTTAAAACACTACACGGCTTTACTTCCTTACTTTATGCCTAAACAAACGGAAACTGAAATAACCTTTAACGAACCAATTAAACCGCCTTCTTGGTTCAAGAATGATAAACCAGCCTAAAACATACTACGAGCTTTTAAACTGTGAAACAAGAGTAGCTGTTTTTCAAGGGGGTACTCGTTCAGGAAAAACTTGGTCAATTTTAAACGTCCTCTGTTCTTGGTGCTATGAATTTAAAAACGCAGGCTATGTAATTGATGTAGTACGCAAGAGCTTTCCATCATTAAGAGCGTCAGTATATAGAGACTTTATTACTATACTAAACAATGAAGGGTGGTATAATGAACGTGACCATAACAAAACAGAAAACACTTACAATCTATTTGGTAATACCTGGTGCTTTGTCTCCGCCGATCAACCGCAAAAAATGCGGGGTGCTAAAAGAAATTTCGTTTTTTTAAACGAGGTCAATGAACTAGACCTTGAAACCTACCGTCAGATTTCTTTAAGAACTACGGATAAAATAATAATGGACTTCAACCCAAGTATGGAATTTCACTGGGTGTATGATGAAGTCATACCAAGAGACGATTGTTCTTTTTTTAAGTCTACTTATTTAGATAACCCTTTTTTAAACGAGGATACAATAAAAGAGATTGAACTATTAAAAGAAACAGACGAAGACTATTGGAGGATATACGGATTAGGAGAGAGAGGAAAAAGTAGAGCAACAATATTTAGCACTCATATTTACACAGAGCTTCCTAATAGAGCAAAGTTTGTAGCTTGGGGAATAGATTGGGGGTTTAGTTCTGACCCTACTGCTTTAGTTAAAATGTGGATTAAAGACAATGAATTGTACATAGAAGAATTTCTTTATACAGGTGGTCTAACTAACATAGACATTATGGCTAAATTTAGAGAGATAGGAATTGAAAGACACGAAGAAATTATAGCGGATTCAGCTGAACCTAAAGCCATTCACGAAATACATAGGGGAGATAACCAGGGGGGATTTAATATCAAACCTGCAAAAAAGGGTGCTGACTCAATCCGCATAGGAATTGACCTCCTAAAGAGGTATAAAATTTATATTAAGGATACAAGTTTAAATCTTCAAAAGGAGTTTAGAAACTACAAATGGAAGCAAGATAAAAATTTAAAAACATTACCAATTCCTATTGATTCATGGAATCATGGTGTAGATGCGGTTAGGTATATTTGCCTAAACAAACTACTTAGGAAAAAGGGAACTTATGTAATGCAATGAATATAACACTACCAGACGATTATAGCGAAATAACTGTAGGACAGTACATGAAGCTATGGGAAATGTATGAAAAACAAACGGATGCTTTTACCGCACAAAGACAATGTATAGAGCTTTTAGCTGGACTAGAACCTGACTCTTTAAAAAACGCTACTTGGGAAAGTATAGAACAAGCCTCAACAAATCTTAATTGGTTAATTAGTGAACCCGATCCGTTTACTTTAAAACTTCCTTTGATAAGAAGGTTTGAATTAGAAGGTAAACAATACGGATTTATTCCTGATATGAGTAAATTAACAGTAGGTGAATATGCTGACTTAGAAACGATATGTAAGGATGGTGTATTTGATGTCTTAAATAAATTATGCTCAATTCTATTTAGAGAAGTAACAAGCGAAAAATTAGACAAATATGACATTAAGGTCTATGACCCAAGTAAGGATAGAGATTTAATAATGCTCAAACTTCCTATGAACATAGCTGTAGCGGCAGTGGTTTTTTTTTGCAACATAGGAAAGGAATTAATTTTCACTACGCAACACTATTTAACAAAGCAGGAGATAACGAAGGAGACGTAATACATGATAAATGGGGATGGTATGGTATAATGTATCAGTTAGCACAAGGTGATATTTTGCAAATGGATGCCGTACAAAGTATATATATAGAACAAGCTCTTACTTTTATGGCTTACGAGAAGGACTTAAATTTAAAAGACAAAGTAAAAATCTAATGCAAACAGTAGTCGATATAAACAATACGCTTAAAAAGATAGTGGAAGAACACAAACAACTAAAAAGTTTTCATACGTTTAGTATAGACGAATTAGACATGGATAAATTAAACGTAGACAAATATCCTCTTCTTTACGGTCAAGTAACTTCGGCAGAACTAGATGCTAGTGTAACGGTTTTTACTTATGAAATTATAGTAGCCGATCTTGTAATAGAAAAACAACAAGAATTGCTTACTCAGGTTTATGCTGAAACCTTTTTAATATTACAAGACGTAGCGGCTAAATTTCGTTTTGCTGTATATGATGCAAACACAACCGTAGATAGTATGTGGAACTTTGACCTACCTTTACTTTGTGACCCATTCACAGCACGTTTTGATAACCTTTTAACGGGGTGGTCAACTACTTTTGAGATAAGACTTCCTAACGTAATTGACCTTTGTGATGCTCCGTACTAAAAAAAAGCTAGGTTTAAAATTAAATTTACAAGGAGAAGATATTTATTTGTATTTAGATAATCTTAGTAAAGTCTTAAACAGGTTAGGAAAAAAAGTTATATCTAATGCAAGAAAAGTTTTAAAGCAACAAAAGAAAGTAGTAACTGGAAATCTAAGCAATTCATTATTCTACACTTTAGAAGGAACAGATGAAGGTATTGAGCTATTATTTGAAGCTCAAGCTCCTTATTGGGATTTTGTAGAACAAGGTGTGCAAGGACTTTTAAGTAATGCGAAAGCACCTAATAGTCCTTATAGATTTGGTTCAGGTAACTTTCAAGGCTCAGGAACTCTAAGAGGCGGAATTGACAGGTGGGTTATTCAGAAGCCTATTAAGGGAGTTAGAGACGCAAAAGGTAGGTTCACACCAAGAAAGCAAATGGTTAGTGCTATAAGCTCTAAAATCTATAACTACGGTATTGAACCTTCTAATTTTTATACTATAGCTTTAGATAATGGATATAAAAAAAACCGAAGGTTAATTGGTAGAGCAATAGGAGAAGATTTTTCTTCTTATGTAGAAGAGAATTTGTCAGGAGTATATAACATAACAATAACAATATAATGGCTTACACTTTAGAACAATCAACAACAGGAGTACAAGGAGCAGCTGATGACCTTATTTACGTTGTTAAAGATTCTACAAATACAGGAGAAATAAATTATAGATACATTTGTATTATAAAAGATGGAGCAACTGAATTGATCAGACTAAAGCAACTTCCTAATAACGCGGGTGCAACTGTATTTAACATTAAATCTATTGTATCAAATTATGTTGAACAAGATGAATGTCCTTATAGATTAGGGCAAATAGATTTAAACGGTAATTTTAGTACAACGACAATTTTTGCTACCAACACAAAAGCCTTAGTAACTTTTAGTTTAGAATTTGGATATGAATTTTCTGTTGCAGCTGGTGACGTTCCAACCGAAACATTAGTACCATCTTTAAATACAGATGTAATTTGTGTAAATGGTAATTTTTTAACTAGCCAACAAACTTCACCAGATTCAAACGCAGCCGTTGAATATAAACTTATAGGACCAGCAGGATGTTTTTTAACTGATATTCCTTCTTCTGTTAGTAGACAACAGGATGTTTTGTTTCAAGGTAAGAATAAACAATTTATGTCAATGGCTTTTTTAAATGGAGACGATGTAGGTTCTACGGATTGTGATTATATGCACGTTTCTTATTTTAATGGAACAACAGCTCTTAATACAGGATACATTCAAAACGAACCTCCAAATGGAGGGGCAATACCTGCTCCTGGTTTATCAGATAGTCAAAGTTTATTGTATGTAGGAGTAGGAACACAAAATTTAGATTCACAAGTTATTGATAGTAATTTAAAGCCTAGTAATATAGGCAATAGTAACTGGACTCATTATATAATTCAAATGGCTTCTTCCGCTACTTTAGCAGGAAACGAATCTTCAGTGCCATATAAGTTTAATAGAGTAAGTTGTGGAAAATACATTAATGGCAATCAAACCTTTTGCTTACACTGGTGGAACAGTAAAGGCGGCGTAGATAACTTAGGTGTGTATGGAAAAGTAAAAGAATCACAAGAAATAGACAAAAAAGACTATAGGACAGAAGGAGGTAATAGTTTTAATGCAGACGGTGCGTCAACAGAATATATAAAACAACCCTGGGAGGGAGGTAAAAGAAGTACAAATGTTTTAACTACTACTTCTTTAATTTTAACAACGCTAGGTGGAACGCCTGATTCTTTGACACAATTAATTAAGTCATTATTAAATAGTGAAAGAGTATATTTATCAGGTAAAAGTTTTTGGGGTAACAACAATCAAAATACTACTTCTGGAGTTGTACAAGTTTATATAACAGACAAAAATTTAGATTTTTTAACTAATATAAACGATGGTGCAATAAGCTATAAAATTGGTGTTGAAATAAGTCGTAGAAGAGCTAACGTATAATGGTACAACTTATAGCATATAAACAAGGGAGTACAAGTCAGTTTGAACTAGACATACTAGATACGTCTATAGAATTAAATTTTCAATACATTGACTTAAACGACCCTATGAGTAGAAGGAGTCCTTACTCGTTTCGTTTTAACCTCCCTTTAAGTAAAGCTAACAATAAATTCTTTTCTGTTTATTATAATGCAAATACTTCAGATGGAACTTTTAACGCCATGAAGAATACAGAAAGCCTTATACTTTCTGAAGGGATTTTACTTATGCAAGGAACATTACAACTACACTCTGTTTCAAAAGACGGTTATGTTGTAAGTGTAATAGAGCAAGTAGCTCAAGTCTTTAGTTCAATTAAAGGAGTGACTTGGGAAGAATTGTTTACTACAGTGGCTGGAACTTTAGACACAGATTTAGACCATGCTTTAACTTGGGATAACGTTCGAAATTCATGGGATGTTTCAAACGATATAACTACAGGATCGGTAGGGGATGGAGTAGTTGTTTATCCTTTAGCTGACGGAGGTCAAGATACTTCTTTAAATACTTGGGAAGTAAATGCTGCAACGGGTTACTATTATAACGCGGGGTTTGGAATGCAGGAAAATGAAATAAACGTATTAAACCTAAAGCCTGCAATTAGAATAGCTTACATAATAGAATACATTTTTAAGAAAGCAGGTTTTGCTATTTCAAGCAATTTTCTAGCTTCCGCAGACGTACAAAAAATGTATATGTTTTTAGCATTAGAAACACCAAGAGTTACAGGGAGAGCAAATTATGGGTTTAAAGTAGGTCTATCAAACAACCTTGTTATATCAACAAGTCTTGCAAGTCTTTGGATTCCTTTAGCTTTTTTAGAAGAATCAATTTCACCATTTTTTGACCCAGACGGGTTAGTTATTAATGGAGCTTTTGTTGCTCCTTATGATGGTGTGTTTACGTTTAAAACAAACCTAGTAGTTAATGCAGGTTCAGGAGTAGGAGTATATCAAATTGGAATTAGAACCACAATAAACGGACAGTCAAATAATTTAGATTATACAAGTCAAGTAAGTTATGGGGTTACTTCTATAGTTACAGATGAACGAACACTTGAACTTACAACTGGTGACACTGTTGCAGTCTACGTTTCTTCAACTAATACGTATTTTCCTACTACTATAAATACAACAGGGGCAGATAGTGCAACATTTTTTGAACTATTATCTTTTACAACCTCTACTAGTTTTGTGGATATGTCACGAAATTTTCCTGATATAAAAGTAGATGAATGGTTAAGAGCAATAATACAAAGATTTAACCTCATTATTATTAGTGACCAAAACACACCTGGAGTTCTAAAAATAGAACCCTGGTCCGACTATTGGGCGGAAGGAACAATAAATAAAGATTGGACTAATATAGTAGACCAAGACTCTATAGTCATAACACCCACTATAGAATTTCAAAAGAAATCTTATGAATTTACAGATGCAGAAGGGGCAAACTTTTCGAACTTGTGGTGGCAACACACCTTTAATTGGATAAAAGGAAAATATTCTTTTTTAAACCTTAATGATTTTGTCACTGAAGAAACTTCTACCGATCAAGTTTTTCAACCTTACAGAAATAGAAAGCTATATCCAAACGTAGCTAACACAGGAACGACACAACTACCTAATGTTTTACTTCCTGCGTTTTGGGTGTTTGGCGACCCCACAGGGTCGTTTGACTATCCAAAAAAATGGGTATCAAATAAACCCGTTATTGCTTACTATAATGGATTGCAAAATATAGGTAATGGGGCAACCTTTAATTTTGGAGGAACGGACTATTCTACATACCCTTATTTTGCTGAATGGAATACGGTAGGAGTTACAACCGCAACAAATAGTTTGGCTTGGGGATATGACTGGCCAGATAACTTTGAGTCACCGTTTATAAGTGGTGGAGTAACGGGAGGTTCAACTTTAAATTATTGTTTTTATACTTATTGGTCACGATTATTTAATGAAATTTACAGCGAAGACTCAAGAGTAATGACCTGTAAAGTTGACCTATCTTATACGGATATTTATAATTTAAAATTTAACGACAATCTATATTTAGATGGATGCTATTGGAAAGTAATTAGTATAGATAATTTTTCAGTAGGAGGCAATTCTTTAGCGAAAGCTAAATTAATAAAGGTAATAAATAAACAAAAGGGGAGGACTTCAAAAGAGTGTGACCAAAGACCCAGTTCTTTTAATACAGATGGAACGGTTAATTTTGTCAATATAGAAACAGGCGTTGCAGAACACCCAACAAAAACGTGCTGTATATTAAATGGTTTTGAATGGGAAGATACTGTAGGTCATAGTGGGGATTGTTTTTATCGTGCGCCAGGCGGCGGCGGTGGAGGTGGCGGCGGTGGCGGTGGTGGCGGAGGTGGAAACGGAGGGGGAGGGAATGGAGGTGTTAAGCCTGTAGATGTAGTAGACGCTGCGCCTAATTCTTTTATAGGTTTTCCAAGAGAACCAATAAACACTTTTAAAGATAAACAAACCATAGGCTCAAGCATTAAATCAACTTTACAAGTTGAAACAAAAGGAACGGTAGTAACTTTAGCAAAGTCATCTTCTGGTGTAGATGCTTGGAATCTTCCTTTAGACACAGTGGTCTTTATAAATCTAAAAGCTATAGCCGTTGAAACAAGCGGAGCAGCAGCCATTGTAGGAAACTCATTAACACAAAACACTCAAGGAACGATAGCTAATACTAGAGCTTCAACTTCAAGCGGTTCTGTTTCAAGAAATGTAGGTTCGACAACAGTAATTGCAGACAATAGAGATTTAACTACTGTAGCATTAATTGAAATAATACAAACGCAAGATAGAACAGGGGAGCAGGCAACTTTTTCTATTGAATGTAGTGGAGCAGCAAGTGTCACTTTAGCGTGGATTATAGAAATGGATATAACAACAATCCAAATAAGTGGAGACGAAAAGTCTTTAGCAAGACCAATAATTTACAACTTAGACCCTAACGAAGTAGAACACGGAAACTTAGTAGGAGATATTCCTATGTATTACAATTTAGAAGTATTATGAAGTACTGGATAAACGCAGTGGGATATTCTATACCACAAATGATTCGAACCATGAGAACAAGAGAAGCTAAGGGTTCATCTTTGTATAGTCAGTGGTATGGTAGGTACTCTAAAAGTAAAGGTTTTTTTAAAACAATAAAACTTATCTTTCAAAATGGGAAGTCTTAATAAAATAAAATTAGTAGTAGAAGCACAAGATGAAGCTAGTGAACCGATTGAAAAGGTCACAGAAGCAACAAAAAAGCTAGGAAGGGAAAGCAAAAAAACAACCGATCAAAGTAAAAAAGATTGGGGAGGGTTAGGAGATTTGTTTTCACAAGTTTTACCTAGAAACCTTCAGTCTCTTACAAGAGGATTTAAAGGAACGCAGCGTCAAGTTGGTAGGTTATCGAAGTCTTTTAAAATGCTTAAAGCGGCTTGGGCGAGTATTGGAATAGGACTTATAATAATAGCATTAGAAGAACTAATAGCTAACTGGGATAAAGTTACAGATGCTATAAACGGAACTACCCAAGCTGAAAAAGATTTTACCAAAGTACAGCAGGCAGGAACAAATGCAACTATAGAAGCAACGTCAGAGTTAGACGTATATAGAAATGTTCTTAATGACACAACAGCAAGTGAAGTAGCTAGAAAAGACGCTTTAGTAAAGTTAGCACAAGCTACGGGTTTATTAGAAGGTATAGATATTAATAACCCAGAAGATGCAGAAAAGGTAAACAAAGCCTACCTAGACTATTTAGATAATGTAAAAAAACAAGCTAGTTTTGACCAATCAACACTTTTAATTAAAGAAAAGAAAAGGCTTTTAGATAGTGGTGAAGCAAAATTTTTAACGTTTAAACAAAAGGCAGCTTTAACTCTGTTAGCTATAAGTGGTTCAGAACTATTTGAAGCAGAAAAATTAAGGTATCAATTAGAAAATCAAAAGGCTGTTCAAGACGACTTATTAAAAATACAAGAAGAACAAAATAAATTACAAAAGGAGTCAGCTAAATCACAAGATGAAATAGCACAAGCAATAATAAAACAACAGGAAGCAGCAAAAAAATTAGCCGACGAAGAAAACGAAGCAAGAAAAGAAGCTGACAGAATAGAGAGGGAAGCCGAAGCCGCAAGGAAAAAAGCATTAGCAGATGCTGAAGCAAATGCAAGATGGTTAGCTAACCAACGTATTACAATAGCTCAAGAAACAGAACTACGTTTAATACAGGACGAAGAAAAAAGAGAATTAAGAAGTCTTGAGATACAAAACGAAGCAGCTAAAGAGGAACTAGCTTTGAGAGGTGGAACTTTAGAGGATAAACTAGCGTTAGAAAATAAATATTTATTGGATGTTGCGGATATAGAAAACGAGTATCAAGATAGAAGAGACGAAGCGCAAAAGATAAAAGACCAAAAAGAACTAGAGGATGCAGCTACAGTAGCAGAAGCGTTAGCTACCGAAAGAGAAAACGAAATACAAAGAGTAAAAGATAGATACGCTTTATTACAAGAGTTAGCTATAGAAAATAGTGAAGAGTCAAAAGAACTAACTGAAAAATCAAGACTAGAAATAGAAGCTATTAATAAAAAGTTTGACGACCAAGAAGTTGCTGACGCAGAAAAAGTACAAGCTATTAAACTAGCAGCCGTTAATAAAATGGTAAATGCCGTTTCAGGTCTTTTAAATAATTTAAGTGACCTAGCAGAAGGTAATTCTGAACAACAAAAAAGGTTAGCAGTAGTAGATATATTAATAAACCAAGCGGTAGCTATGGCTAATGCGGTTGCAGGCGCAGCGAAGGCTTCTAAGGATACAGGACCAGGCGCACCATTTGTATTTGCTGCGTATGTTGCTACTATGTTAGGAACAATAGCGGGAACTTTTGCAAGTATAAAAGGTATTATGAGTGAAGCGGGTGAATCAGGCGGAGGGTCTATAGGTTCTAGTGGTGGGGGTCGTGGAGGCTTTGCTCCAAACACACAAGTACCTTTGCCCGCAAGAATAGACACACCAAGTAGTATGCAGGCTTATGTAGTTCAATCACAGCTACAAGGACAAATAAACGCACAAGGAAGACTAGACGGTCAGATAATCTTATAAACACCTTATATATATAATATGGAACGTAAACTAATAGAACTGTTAATTGGAGACGAACAAGATGGATTGCCAGTAGAAGCAATTTCACTTGTAAAGTATCCTGCCATAGAAGAGAACTTTCTTTTTTTTAGTAAAGGGAAGAAAACAAAAGCTCTGTCTTTAGCACAAATTGACGAAGACAAAAGAACTTTGATCGGGGCAGCATTAATCCCTGATAAACATATTCCTAGATATGATGAATTAACGGAAGAAGAATATGACGTTTATTTTTCTAAGGATACCGTAAAGTTAGCTTCAGAGCTTTATATGAAACACTCAAGGACTAACGAACATACGTTAGAGCATACTACACCAATAGACGATGTTCACGTTGTGGAGTCGTGGATTGTTTCAGACCCAGAAATGGATAAGAGTAAACATTTTGGAATGACGATGCCTGAAGGAACTTGGATGGTTAGAGCAAGGGTAGATAACGATGAAATGTGGAATCAGGTTAAAGACGGTTCTATTCGCGGCTTTTCTATTGAAGGATACTTCCTTGATGCTGTAGAGTCAATGGCTATAAAATCAAAACCTAAAATGTTAAATAAATTGATAAAGAAGATATGGTTTAGTATCAAAAGAAAATTTTACTCAGAAGTAACTTTAAACAATGGAACAGTAATAGCTACAGAAGATGACGCTTTTGAGTCAGGTTCATCTGTCATAGCAATAGACGATGAAGGTTTACCGATAGAGCTTAAAGACGGAAAGTACACCACAGAAGCTGGGGTTGATTTAGAAGTCTTTGAAGGTGTGTTAATTGAATGGAATGGGGAAGTAGAGGAAGAGGAAGAAACCCAAGAAGAAGCGGAGAATGATGAAGTAATAGAAATGGAAAAAGTAGAGTTAGACCAAGAAAAAATAAAGTTTTGGCGAACGTACCTTGATGTAAAAATGCGTAAAGAATTTGGTTATAACACTAAAAAAGAAGTATATTCCTCAAAAATCAGTTTAGAATCTTATCCCTGGGACGAGTGCATAGCCGATCAGATGAAGACTTATGGAGACAAAGAAACCGCAGAAAAGATTTGCGGAAGTATAAAAGCTAAATACGGAAGTTAAAATGAGAGAAGACGATATATCCCTTCTTCAAAGGGGAGATTTAATTATAGACGAATTCGGATATGAACTGGAAGTATATCTAGTCGAAAAAGACAGGGTTCATGTTCAAGCAATAAGTGGTGCGACTTTTACATATTACCAAGAAGATTTTGATAATGGTATAGTGGAGCGTTTTTGGAGTTATTAAGAAAACTAAATACGGAAGTTAAAATAAACACTACGTTAAAAGTTTATATATATAGAAGTAAAACTAAAATAAAAATATTATGTTTAAAGGAGAATTAGCATATTGTAGCATAGAGGACTCAGAATATAGCGCTAAGTCACAAGATGTTTTTGAAAAGTGGTTAGGAAATGGTGTAGACCATTTTGAGCTTATTGCTCCTGGACTCGTAACAGAAATTGAATTTAGTAGTTATGTAACCAACAACGAGGCTTATGAAATTATGGATGCAATAGCATATGACCTTAATAGAGCTGGAGTTTGTCTTGACGATTGGTACACAATATAAATTAAAATGAATAAAACAGATATAGTAATTTGGTATCGTGTGTATCTACCTACGGGTGGCGACACAGATATTATGATGAAGCCGTTTGAATATCGGTCTTTTAGCGAATGGCAAGATGAATTACAAGGGCAATTAGACGGATTAGGATTTGTCGATTTTGATATAGTGGACTATGACTATTTAAGTCAAGGAGAGGCTTGGGGAATGTTTCAAGACGAAAACGTATGGGATGCTTGGAATGACTTTTTTGACTTATCAAAAGAGTATGGTATAAAACCCGACACTTTATTACAAGCCGTTAGAGAACTAGGTTACGATATTGAACAAACTAAAGAAGTTTTAGAAAATTCTTATGAAGGAGAGTACGATTCTGTTTTAGACTATGCTTACTATATAGTTGATGAAGTTGAATTAAGTGACGACTCTTATGAAACTTACTTTGATTGGGATGGATTTGGGTACGCACTTGACGTAAATGGAGACGTTTGGTCTTTAACGATGGACGACTGGGAAGACCGTTACGAATCAGAAATGGAGGCTAATGCTGTGTACGAAGAAATTAGTTCTATGCGTAATTCAGAAATAGCTGAGTGGTATATAAACGACCTCTTAGGAGACATAAGCGAACTAGGGAAAGAGACTATTAAACAGTTTTTTGACTTTAAGAAATTTGCTAGGGATTTAGAATACGAAGGTTATACAGAAATTGGAGGTTACGTTTGGCGACCTTACTAATAAAAAGAATATGATAGACAGAGGAACATTTGTAGAATACGTTGAGTATATGCTTGAGGTGTTAATCATGGAAGACTACTTGCAAATAGATTATGAGTATTGGGATTTATATGAATTAGCTAAAGAAGTAACTAATGAGTTATATGGCGTAGCTGACTATAATGAAGTGGTAAGAAGATTTGACGAAGGCGAAGGAGGTAATTATGTCAATGAGTTAAATATGGACATACAAGCGGTAGCGGAGGATATTACACACCCTTAATAAAAAGAATATGGATTACCCAACAAGCATGGACGATATAGCAGACGCATTATTTGACGCTGGATATATAGAAGGAGACGTTTTTCAAAACATATTATTTGTTTATAAAGACGGAGGAGGAGATATAACGGATCGGGATTTAGATATTGTTTTCGACATTGCAACTATGTATGATAACGTAGATGTATGGAGTGACACACACGGAACTATTTCTATAGCAGTAGGAGTATAAAAAAAAATTAAATAAAAGAGACAATGGGATTATTCCAAAATTTTACAATAAAAGACGGAGACGCTATTTCTGTACCTGCTTCTCCTTCGTATATAAAAAATCTATCCGCCGCTTCAGCTTCGGTAAATGTCTGGCCTTCCCCAACGGGACAGGTTCTTGCTTCACCAGGAGCTTCTTCTATAATGGGAGGGATAAGACCGTATGAAACTAGAATACAAACACAAGCAAGTACAACATACTCTACTACAAATTCTAACGGAATAGGAACAGGTATGACTATTACTACAACTATAGTAGATAGAAAAATAGCTACAGCTGCAATTTCAGGTGGAACTAATTACGCTCCTGGAAATATCGTAAACATAACTTTAGCAAACAATACGGAGGTGGGCGCTATATGGGGAAGTTTGCAAGATTTCACAGAAACGAGTCCAGGTATTTCGGGTTCTTTTACTTTGTCTGGTTTAAACTCATTTGGCCCTACTGGAGGGTCGGGGTCTACGCTAGGTGTGGTGTTCAATGTTGCTAGTGTTGGTGGTGTTCTCACAATACAAAACTTTGCTATCGCTAATGGTGGAACTGGATATGTAGTAGGAGATGTTCTTTATTTTAACGAATGGTCGCAGAATTTTTATTGGACGCTTTCGGAAGCAGACATTCAATCAATTACTTCTTCACAAGTACAATTTGAACTTCAAGAAAGTAATTTTACAGCAGAAGATATTTCGGTTATAAACGTTTTACAAGCGGGGGAAATATCAACTATGAGAGCTAGTAAATTTACTACCAATCAAGTATCCGACACTGCGTTCTTAACTATGGTAAATAAGTAAAACAACTTAAAGATGGTAACAACTTATATTTTTGTAGAACGAGCAGGTAAAGCGGAAATTATGAACGCAATGCTTGACGAAGGGTACTCAATTTTAGATTGGTCTTTTATGGTATTTGATACGATTGAAGTTTCAGGAGGTACTGAATTACATTGTGAATTTGACACTACACGAAACGCTCAGGCTTTTGTATTCGAGCTAGAGGGAGCAGGGTTTGATGTCCAAATAAAATAAAACAACTTAAAGATGGATTTAGAATACTTAAAAGATTATGTAGAAGAAGCTATTATAGACTATCCGTCGTTAGAAAGTGATTTAATAGGGTTGTGGGATTTAGCAGTTATGGAAGTAGAACAAGGCGAGTCAGAATACAGGGAAGTTGAACATGCTGTACATGATATAGATGACTTAATCCAAGAATACCTTAAATGAATCCTTTAATAAATCGGATATGGGAGGTGTGGACTAACTCTCCACAGGAAGAACTCTTCGCAATTTTAAGTGAGTTTAGGGAAGACTATGGAGCAGATTTAACATGGCTTCACGCTATAGACATTATAGAAGAAGCTATATTAAATGAAGAATATGAAAGAGCTGAAGTTATCTTTTTAGAGATGCGACCTAACTATGTAAGTTACATAGATTCCTCTGTTTTCCTAGATACACTAGACGAAGCAAGATATTATTATTAAACAAATAAACACCTTATATATATTAGTATGGCACGAAGAAAATTTGAAGACGAAGTTGTTGTTGAAGAAGAAACAACCGTCACTGAAGAAAACGTGGAGGATTCACCCGACCTACACGAACAATTTATTGGAATATTAGTCGATATGGGTTTGTCGGCAGAACAAGCTGAAGCTGTGCATTCAATGGCAATGGATTTAATTGATGCAGGTGGAAGCGAAGAAACCACTACAGAAGTGAAAGAAGAAGTTAAAGTAGAAGCTAGTCGACAAAGACGCAGCCGATCAAGAAACGCACGTAACCGTCGTTCAGAATTTTCAAACTCTAATCGTAAAGAAATGAGTGAACAAGAATTGTATGAGTTTAAACAAGCTCGTATGGCTAGTCGTTTAAGACGACAAAATATTGAGTTGCGTAAGCAACTTCGTGAACTAGGAGCGTCACCTGCCGCACCTGGATTACGTAATGCTCCTAATGTAAAAGAAGAAAAGTTTTCAGCAACAGCTAGTAAAACTTTAAACAAAGGAACTTCGCAGGCTTTAGACATGATTAATAACTTCGGAAAATAATGAATAACTTTCCAAAACTACAAAACAGAGGTGTACGTAGAAGTATGGCTTCTGTTAACCCTGCTTTAAACCCTGATCCGGGTACTTACGCTGGAGTCCATTCAGCACCTTTTGTCGCACCAGCACTCAAATTGGCTGAGACTTTAAATAAAGGCTTTGTCCGTCAAATTGACG
>Ga0099847_1000336_pt1 | contig 16148 bp, 33 predicted proteins | sample CB_VirMetaG_2_FD_78178 | JGI IMG/M metagenome (GOLD analysis project Ga0099847, IMG submission 78178) | Freshwater to marine saline gradient viral communities from Chesapeake Bay - CB_1504_2 Viral MetaG | ecosystem: Environmental > Aquatic > Marine > Coastal | place: USA: Chesapeake Bay...
CTGACGAAAGTTTGATTGTTAAGTCCAACATCGTATATGTTACCACATACAGCAAAGATGTTACCCCGTAGATCATTACGTCCAGTAAAGCGAGGGTGTTCATTAGTATAAATAGCAGCTACGTTTCCTACAAACCTATTACCTGTGTATTGCGTTTCTCTATCTCTAAGTTCTGTTATATCAGAGACATTACCTACAGCGTATCGGAACCCTTCTATGTGACAAAAGTCGAATCTAAAGGATTCAATCCTAACTTCTGAACCCGCGCCTATCCAATCTGAAAGGTCATAAAAGTCAAATATACCACTGACTCTATAGCAGTATTGTTTCCCTTCACCTACATCTGTCAAGGTTATAGCGACACCGCCATCAGTTAATGAGACTTGGAAACTATTAACTCCTGAGTTAACAACATAGTAATCTTGACGCTCTGCTAAGTCTGTACACAATTCTAACTGAGCTGTTAAATGTATAACATCGCCATTAGAGAATGAATGACCTGTGGCGTCAAAAGAATCTGTTCCGGTGTTAACAGAAAACTCTGAGTAATAGGGGGTTTGATTACCTAGCGCCTTCAAGTTTAAGAAACCACCACCTTGGAAGGTTCCTGAGACGTCTGTCTGCTCTGTTTTAAACATAGGAGCTGTAGGAGTAACAGGAAGAGATAAAGTAGTTCCTGACGCCACGGCATCGCCTATGCCAGCACCGTAGATGTATACACCCTCAGGAAGAGATACGTCTTCAAGATCAAACTTGCCAGCAGGAAGTGTGATAATACCCCTTTTTGAACCTAAAGATGTAATCGCTGCTGCCATTACTGCGGCATTCTGAGCTGCTGTATTGCTTTCTAAAATAGCTGCTGGAGTGCTGTTTAAGTTGCCAACAACAAAATCAGAAATTGCGTCAGTCGTTACATTTTTATGTGCATTACTATGGTCTACAGCCAGCACTTCCGTGCCATCTAGTGCTGTATGACTCGGCCATGTTGTTACTCTTGAAGTTGCCATTATCGCCTCTTAATTATCGATTGTTTCTTGCTTATGATTTTTACTTTCTTACCTGCCCTGTTTATAATATCAACAGGCGACCCTGCTACGAGGGAGGATGGCCCAAACTCGGCCTCCTCTAAGGAAGTTCCTAGTGCAGCTATTTCTAATGCTGCCCCGAACTGCGCTATTTCTGCCATACCTGCCTCGTCTGTTTATCGGTTGTCATTCTTAATACGTTCAAGCTCTGCTTCAGCAAAGTCTACGTTACGTTTTAGTTTAGCATCGATCTCTTCCTCTGTAGGAACATCTCCTGCAACTACACGCTTGTATAACTCAGAGACTTGATCGACTGTAACCAATGCTTCATTAATAACCAAGAGGCTATCTATAATCTTTATCGCTGCACTACTCATCTAACATACCTCTCATCTTAACTAGGATTGCTGCAATATCTTCTCTAGTGCAGGCTTTATTAATCGCATCATCCAGAAGCACGTCAACACAAGCAACACCAGTTCCATTATAATCAAGAGCATCAGCACCAGATTCAATCCTACCAATAAGATTAGATAGGTCAATAGTTGCAACGATGATGACTTCATAGTTGGCAACCGGGAGGTTGCCCGCGTCATACAAGCGTTTAGCTGACTGCTGAACCAAGTGGATAGCATCGAGAGACGCTGCTGCGTAGAGGTCGCTCTTCTCTTCAGCATCTTTAACATCGAGGATACCACAACTACTTACCAATAATACTAAACATAACAATACTGCTCTACTGATCGTCTGCATTCTTATTCTTCCCAATGTTCAATGATAGGATGTTCAACACTCGTAACACTGCGTTAACGATCTCGTCATCACTTTTAGTAGGAGTCGCAGCCGTGATAGCTGATACTGCTCCGACCAGTGTAAGAGCCATTGAGATCCATACAGGAAGGTTGGTGAATAATAATTCTAATTGTTCCATTACTTATATCCTCTTGTCTTTTTGTTAGTAGAAGTACGGCCACCCTTCTTAGGAAGAGGCGCTTTCTTATTCTTTACAGGTGTCTTAACTGTCATCTTTTTCTTCACTACCATTTCGCCTTGTCTGCCCAGTAAGCTGCACTCATCTTACCCTTCTTAATATTAGCTGCATGTCTGGCCTTGAAGCTTTTCTTGCGAGCCTTCTCTGATGCTGTGCTAGGACTCTTACCTGCTCCTTTAACACCTTGTTGACCAAACCGTATGGTCTTAATCTTATCCCCTTCCTTAGCAACTACTACGTGGCTCTTGGTGGGATGGGAAGGAGTCTTCTTAGGTTTATTATATCCCGATACTCCGGCCCTTTCTAATCTACTGTCTTTCGTTTTCTTTGGCATCATTATCTCCCAGATAAAAAAGAACCGGCACGTGCATTAATGTATCGCAGAGGTGCCGGCCGTGTTAACTAGCCATCAAAGTTAAGCTCTTCAATTGGTCCACCACAGATTGGACAGAGGCCGGCTGAATGCTTAAGGAGGGTCAACCCTCTCTAGTTATAATTTGAAGTTTAGATGTAGACTGATAGCCTCACCTAAGTAAGATATTACCACCCCCTTGTATGATACTTCGACCGTTGCAACAGGACCAATATCTGATCCTAGTATGTATTTCTCTTCGGAGAGATAGATACCATACCGTGTGGCAAGCTCTAGGTCTCCGTTGAGAAATGATTTATATACGTATCGTCTGTTAGCAAAGGCTGTCCAATTACATAAGCTATTCTTGAATATAAGTCCAGAGAAGCCTTTGTCTGAGGTATAGCCTAATAGGGGATTAGACTCACACCACTTATCATCTCTGTCGAAGTGATAGGATGCAGCGCCTAGTTGTAGGTCACCAGCTTCAGCTTTGAAGGATAGGCTGAATGCGAGTATTAATAGTGTAAGGTATTTCATATCGTTCTCCGAGAAGAAGTCTACATAAGGAAGCCACCTTGCTACTGTGATTTGTATTAGGGTCAACGGTAGAACCTAAGTAGCTATCTTATATAGACTAGAGTATACGTCTCCGACGACTTCGGTCTGGATCTCTGTAAGAGGAGTGCTTAATATATCAATATATATATCACACCTCCGAAGCTCCTACTCCGTAGTAGTCTTAAAAACTAAGTCTATACTTATAATAAACACTATTTACCCCAATTCTTCCCCATTATTATTAAAAATAATTAAACTAATTTGTAAGCTATTGATTTATATAGGGGTCCATTTGTATGCACTTAAACACACTTCGCTACGCTCGTAAGTGTTCAAGGTAGTAAAAGAAAGCTAAAAGATAAAGAACAAAAGAGCATGTGGGTATATGGGAGAGGAGCGTTTCTGTGGTATCATCCCCCCAAATGGCCAGAATTTATCAGAGATTTTTCTGAGGTGCAGTGCACTACAGAGCTTGCCCCCGACCCCCCTTGCGGCCCCTAGGCTCACTTCTCCGGCTTCTATCTGTACGCGGGCCTGCGCACCTGCGCGCGTGTCTAGCATACTGTGTTCGGAGTGTCAAGGGGGTGCAATGCCTTTACGTACAATTCACACTGGCCACTATCTACAAATACTTGGCATGATCCTTGCTAATCCTTTACACATCAATGACATACACCGTATCAATACTTTGCACTACTTATATCACTGCCCGTGATAGCACCCTGTAAGCTCTTGTATGCCCCTGTATCCAACGATAGTACTACCCGTGCCTCTGCTATTCATTATGTCTTAACCTCGCTTAGACGTATAATGTCTTGCTTCTATATAGGGTAATTACATGGCTAACATTAACTACCTGTAATAAATCTATTGTTGACTATTCTGCTGACGGGTGTATAGTTAACTCAAGTCAAGGGAAACACGGACACTTCCCCAGCTTTATGACTTAAAGCACTGTTGGAAATTAAATTGAAATAAAGTGTTGACAGTATCAAACAAGCATGTATACTGATAACAACTCGAGCGAATCAAGCCATAAGCTCAAACCACTTGGATAGTAGGGGATAGGGCTGCGCATGCGGCTTCCCAGATAACAAAACAATATAATGTTAGGTAGTATTGCTAGCACCAGTGTGATAGGGCTGCGACCCTGTACAGTGGATGCAGTGCTACTTATAGATTGTATTACTAACAGAGGATAGCAACATGCCAGCATTTACAGTAGGTAAAGTATTTACATGGGTATTTATGACTTGGTGGGTATACCAAGTAATCATTGGATAAGGGGAATAATCATGGCTTTATATATGATAACAGACTACGAGGCGCCTATTGATAGCAGTAATAGGGTAAGAACGGAGGCACTGACAGCCGAACAAGTGGCCAACGTGTACGAATATAATAGACAGGCTCGCCGTATATATGGACAAGCCCGATTCGAATTAGAAGCTATTGAAACTAACAAGGCGCTAAAAGCGTAGGAGAATAGACATGAGCAATTTAAGAATAGCTAATCAAAACGGGTTTACGTGGGGCGAGACAGCCTATATTATAGGACATGAACACGGTACAATGTGCGTATCGTATGGGAACAACGAGTGCGAAGCCTTAGACCATGCAGTTGATGCAGGGTTTTTAGACAGTGAGCTAATGAGTGAGGAGGACCACGCGGAGTATAGCAAGAACCAGTGGTATGATTGCTATGCCTACCTTGGTAATGCAGGCGATGCATTCTGGACTGAGTATCTATGGATTAAACCAGCAAGTGAGCGAATTAAAAGAGGTGTATCATGAGTTATGAAGAGGCATTAGACGTGACAGTAACAAGACGCGAAGCACTGAATGAAGTACTCGAGCACGGATTAGAATGGCATGATTTTATAGCTGACGTGGGTGATCTGCCTGAATACAAAGGAGAGCAAGTGCTAGCGTGGCTCGGATATTAAACTAAATTAATTGAGAGGTGATATTATGCATATTGAATTGAGTACTAGCCAAGTAGTCGACACGCTTTTAAAGCATGAAGTATTAGGGCAACGTTCAGACTCGGGAGTTGTTGGTGCAACCATGGCGCTGGTTGACTGGCTAGAATATTTAGAAGAAGATACAGATTCAGAGATGAGCCTTGATCCAGTAGCGTTAAGATGCGCATTCTCAATCTATACCTTGAACGATGCGGCCGAGATGTGGGATATAGACACGAGTGGTGCTAGTGAGGGTGAAGAAAGAGACTCTCTTATACTCCAGTATTTAAGAGACCGCACTGCAGTTATAGAAGTGAGCGGATCTACAGTGATATTGGAGGAGTTCTAATGAGTAATCAAGGGCACCAAAAGGTTAAAGAGGGGCTGGACCTGCTAGGTCTAGCACTGTTCATGATACTAATACAAGCACCGGTGATAGTGGCGGTGCTGATATTGAATGGGGTGATAGCATGAATTTAGATGTGGATGTAGGTAAACAATTCACTAAACGTGGCAAGGTCCAGAAGGGCGTGGTGTACACTGTAGTGGATGAACTAACAACAACTAACAGAGCAGGGGAGGTGGTAAAAACTGAATGGCTGTGCACTCATGAGTTTTGTGGACAACAAGTTAAGAGCAGGGAGAATGTAACTACAGTTAAGATGGGGTTGATATCATGAACAATGAAGAGAAGCTGATAATGTATTGTGTTAATGATATGTACTATCATGCACTACAGGCACTAGCTACAGGACACGTTGAAGATTTTAACGGCATGACCGTCTCTGTGCCATGGTGTGAGGACATAGGAGAGGTGCAAGATGTGGCCAATAAATTGAGAGACGCTCTCGAATCAATGGGGGGACAGAGCTATGAACAACCACACAAGATCCGAAATATACTTAGCAATCAAAGAGTTAGAGGACATACTGGATATGTATGTTGACTTAGGAGTTGAGGAACATATCGATTTATTTCAGGGTGCCATTGAACGACTGAGAGAACTGATTGTCTAACACATAACATGAGAGGTGATGATATGAACAACGAAAGATTATTAAATCTAGCTGCCTTACAGGTAGAGTATGAACGTACTATAGACAGAGACGATGAGAGTGTAGCTCGTAGTGATAAGATGAACATGCTCACTAAACTCTGTGCTAAATTTGAATGTTCATACAAAGAATTCCAATACTTAGAGAGATGCCTAGTAAACTAATAGAGAGGTGATGATATGACTGGCGAAGAGCAGCTATTGAGTTGGATAGAGATGTATAAAAAGAAACGTAATGAGGAGACATGCCCAGCCATGATCATAACCCTCAACAATATGATTAAGAACTTAGAGGATATGTTAGATGAGCACGACTATTGAAACGATGAGAAATAAAGACTGGGTAATGTACAGTGCTTGTTTTTACTGGCCTAATCTTGAGACAGAGCCTTTAGTCATACCCTACATGACCATAGATGGGGTCCTAAGGAAGTTTAAAGAGCTGGGAGGGTCATCGTATACCTTAGAGGATGGCTTCCTTAAAGGGACACACAGAGCCGAGGGCAAAGACTGGGTGTTAGTGATAACATCACACTATATAAGCACAGATGAGGGCACATATGAAGAAGATTAGTAATTTTATAGGTGAGTGGCACGATGTCATCATCATTCTTATCATAGGCTATGCTATACTTTCAACTATCGAGGCTACATTATGAACAAGGCAGACACATCAAACGATCTAAAGGTACACCAAGAAACATCAATCGATCCTATCAACAAGGATGCAGGCTGGGCTTGCCGAGTACCGTGTCCACCGGTGAAAGGATATGACTTCACCAATTGGTACAAGACAAGAGGCAGAGGGTGTCAAGATTCTGACATCAAAGAATTCTTAGAGGAAGAGATTCGTGAAGAGAACTTTGAGCTATGAGTATTAAACAACTACCACCATTAGCATACCTAAACGAGAGGCTGTCATATGACCAAGCCACTGGCCTATTGAAGTGGAAACATTTTAAAGGTGCAAAAAGAATAGGACAAGAGGCAGGAGGGTACGACAACAAAGGATATAAGAGGGTTAAGATAAACGATGTCAACTATTTCTCACACAGGCTGGCATATTATATGCACCACGGTGTCGAGCCTAGTGTTATTGATCACATCAATGGGGTAAGAGATGATAACAGGGCATCTAACCTCAGGTCTGTGGCACACTTAGACAACATGATTAACCAAAAGAAACCCCGCAACAACAAGAGCGGCGTAGTAGGTGTACGTCTTAACAAAAAGAACAAGACTTGGGTGGCTACACTTGGCACAGTATACTTAGGATCATTCACTAACAAGATAGATGCACAAGAGGCACGCGCACTAGCACAACTAGACGCAGGCTATCATGAAAATCACGGGAGAGTATAATGCTAGTAAAGATATTAGTAGCAAGGGTATCAGGTAATCAATTCATCTACTTACAGAAGGGGTATTCAATACAAGAATTCATGAGTGAACTACTACCACACGGTATGGAGAATTAAACATGACAGCTTACCTTATAGTACAGATGTTAATTGTGAACGGTAATTTTATAGGTGCTCAACCATTACCTTTTGCCTATCAATCAATGGAGATGTGCGAAGAAAAGAAATATATATACCAGATCAAACACTCACCAATGGATACTGAACAGGACACATGGCTGTACCACTGCGTAGCATTCAAGGCTACTGTTAACTAAATTAAATAGGTATATATATCAACGGCTTACTCTTTCCTAACATAAAGTTAATCAAAAATGTGGGGAAAAATCAGGGTAAAAAGTGTTTATTAGTAGTGATACTAGGAGAATGGAGATGAAAAATTTAGGACATAACAAGGCTTATGAGGAGGCCTTGGATGATATACAAGGACTGGCTTGGAGGTGGTGTAAAAATAAATACATCCAATCAGATAACATGTTAGACAAGGATGATATAGAACAAGAGATAACTATGGCATTCTTTAACGCACTCGAAACATATAAGGATGAGGGCTATACCTTTAGAACTTACTACAATAGAGTAATCTTTAATCATATGAGTAACTATGTTAGAGCTATCAAGGTAAGGTGTCCTGATTTTGTAGAGCTTGAAGGATTAGAAAGTGTTGATGATTTATTAACAGCGCCTAACACACTATCAAGTACAGAGAAGACAAGAGATATACTGAGTGTATTAGATACACATCTATCAGACAGAGACTACTCCGTAGTAGTACTGTACTATGGACTAGGGCTACCTGCTTCTTGTTCTCTTCAAGACATAGCTAGGGTGACAGGTGTACCTACTCAGACATCATCAAGAATTATAAAGAAAGCATTAGGGCATCCAGATGTTCAAGCAGAATTAGAACACTTAAACTGAGGAGGTAATCGTGGCCGATTGCGTAGAAAAATTAAGTCATACATGTGGTAGTAGTGATGGGCTTCAAGTATTTAATGAGGGTGGTGGTGTGTATCATGGATACTGCTTCGCTTGCAGTACCTTTGTAAAGAATCCTTACAGCGATAAGCCTGACGACTACAAACCGCCAACAGGTAAACTTAAACGCCCACTAGAGGACATACTGAAGGACGTGAGGGACATAGGAACATGGGCTTGTCATGACCTACCCGATAGGAAGTTAAAGAAAGAATACCTTGATTACTTTGGCGTTAAGATAGGGGTAAGCGAGTCGGATGGTACTACACCAACGACAGCAGCCTTTCCTATCAAGCGTGAGGGTATGATTGTTAGCTATAAGATGAGAGACTTACGAGAGAAGCACATGTTCTCACTAGGTAATGCTAGTAAGCCTCAGTTCTTTGGATGGGATCAGGCAATAGCAACAGGTGCACCAAGACTTATCATAACAGAGGGAGAGTTCGATGCAGTGGCCTTGTTCCAAGTACTTAAAGATCTTAACACTGATCCTAAGTATGCAGACTTTAACCCTGCTGTGGTCAGCCTATCCAATGGCTCAGGTGGAGCGAAGAGACAGGTACTTGATCAACTACAGTACATCAAACAACATTTCAAAGATGTGGTACTTGCCTTTGACATGGATGATGCCGGTAACATAGCAGCAGCAGAGGTGTGTAAGATATACCCTGAAGCTATGCGTGCTAGCCTACCAGCTAAGGATGCTAATGAATGCTTAGTTAAGGGACATAAAAAATCTTTAAAAAATTCTGTACTCTTTAAGGCAGCAGCACCAAGCAACAGTAAGCTGGTGTATGGTGACAGCCTCTCAAGCAGCGCATGTAAGGAAGCAGAGATGGGGCTTAGCTTTCCATGGCCTGCACTAACAGCGCTCACACGAGGCGAACGATGGGGTGAGGTGAGGTACATAGGAGCTGGTGTTAAGCAAGGTAAGTCTGAGTTACTCAATGCCTTAGCAGTGCATAAGATCTTAGTACATGGAGAGAAAGTATTCTTAGTTAAACCAGAGGAGGCAAACAACAAGACATACAAGCTACTCGTAGGTAAGGCAGCCAGTCGTGTGTTCCATGATCCTAACATCGAGTTCGATCAGAAAGCATGGGATGAATGGGAGCCACGCATAGGTAGGAACGTAGCTATGCTAGACCTGTATCAGAATGCAAGCTGGGAGTCAGTCAAGTCTGACATAATCCAAGCAGCAGCAGAGGGATACCGTACAGTATACCTTGACCCTATCACTAACTTTACTAACACACTATCAGCATCGGAGGCTAATGAAAAGCTAGGACAGATAGCTAGTGAAGCAGCATCATTAGCTAAGGATCATAACTTATCTATCACAATCTTCTGTCACTTACTCAGTCCGGGTAATGGTAAGAAGCCACATGAAAGAGGAGGTGATGTACTATCTAATCAGTTCGCAGGGTCACGGTCAATGATGAGGTCGTGTCATTACATGCTCGGGCTTAAAGGTAACAGAGACCCTGAACTAACAGAGGATGAACGTAATTGCAGGGACTTAGTTATACTAGAGGACAGAGAGTTCGGTAGTGTAGGCACAGTGCCCTTATTCTGGGATAAAAATACTGGACAATTTTCACAGAGGAATGGATGATGAAGACGTATGAGATAGAGGTAACAGAGGTTCAGCGGGTCTACTACATTGTCGAAGCAGAGGATGAAACCTCAGCCGTCGAGGAGTATAAGGAAGCAAGCGTCTACGATCAGATCTGTATGCTGGTAGATTCAAAGGGTGATGGTGAGACGGTGACATGTGTGACTGAGGTGATAGATGTCCAGAGAAAAGATTGAAGAATTTTACGGAGGGAACCACCCAAAACCTAGAACAGGTAGGGACTGTAAAAAGACTGAGTGCGAAAGGCACAAGGATTATTTGGCGTGGACTTGCGGCAACAGTAACTTGACTTTTTGTATGAATTGCAAGCACGCCCATGTATCACAATATAAAAAAGGAGAATAGATATTATGCTATGCTACTTCGATTTAGAAGCCAACGGTTTACTTGATACAGTAACAAAGATACACTGTGGTGTCTTCATTGAGGCAGCATCAGGCAAGCATCACATCTTTGAGGGTCATCAGATGAAAGAGATGACCGAGTTCATGGATACATGCAGCATGTTGGTAGCTCACAACGGTATAGGTTATGACTTCCCTCTGCTAAAGATGATGCTTAACTATGAGTACAAGGGGATCAAGATTGATACAGCTCTTATGTCTAGGCTTCAACGGCCTGAACGTAAGCTGCCTTATGATTGTCCTGATAAGAGTACACGTCCTCACTCGCTGGCTGCCTTCGGGTATCGGGTGGGCAGAGGTAAGGTGGTGCATGAAGACTGGACAACATACACACCTGAGATGTTACATAGATGTGTCGAAGATGTAGAGATCCTTCGACTCGTCCACAATTACCTGAAAGAAGAGGGCGGCCCTAGCTGGATAGCCGCACATCAATTGACTCACCGGCTCTTCGAGATACTGCATGACCAAGAGCAGTATGGCTGGTTGGTTGACCGTACACACATCGATAAGTCTATCGCAATGCTCACACATTGGGTAGGTAAGATCGATCAGGTGGTAGTGCCACGACTACCACAGGTGCTGGTCGTTGATGAGACTAAGAAGGCTGGTGTCTACGGCTGGGTCCGTAAGCCTTTCTTAAAGTCGGGGCTGCCCTCTTCACAGGTATTGAAATGGGATGGTGAATCAGCACATGTTGCTGGTCCATTCAGTAGAATAAGTTACCGTCCTGTCAACTTAGACAGTAACAAGGAGACAAAGGACTGGCTACTAAGGGAGGGATGGATACCTGAGGCATGGAACTATAAGAAAGAGAATGGTAAGCACATCAAGGTAGACCGTAAGCTAGTGAGAGCTAGCCCTAAGTTGAATGGTGCTGATGCTTTCCGTGGTGTTGATGGTAAGATAGGCAGGCTTATAGCTAAGCGTGTACAGTGTAAGCATAGACGCAGTAACTTGGAAGGATGGGTCAAGATCATACGTGATGATGGCCGTATCAGTCAAGGTATAGCGGGTATGTGTACAACAGCAAGGCTTAAGCACAGAGGCATAGTAAACGTACCTAGTGAGGGTGCATTCTTTGGTAAGTGGATGAGGAAGTCATTCATATCTAAGGATGGATACTCAATCGTAGGTGTGGATGCAGCCGGATGTCAGAACCGTATGCTTGCAGCAAGGGTAGGTGATGATGCTTTCACTGAGATATTAATCAATGGCGACAAGGCTAAGGGTACAGCCATCCATCAGATAAACCAACAGGCTATAGCCGATATAGGTATCACTGTTAGCTATGGTCAAGCAAAGAATCTTAACTACGCATTCATGTTTGGAGCTAGTGATAACAAACTGGGTGATATTATAGGAGAGAATAAAGATACAGGTACACGTATCAGGGATGCATTACTTAGTGTATCAACAGGGTTCTCTGATTTAGTAGGGAACTTAACTAAGCAATGGGTGTCTAATGCTAAGACAAGATTGAATGACTGGGATAATCTGGAACACTATGATGGATGGGTTGAAGGGTTAGATGGTAGACCTATACACATAGAGAGTGAGCATCAGATCCTTGTGTATGTATTGCAAAGTGATGAAGCAATCCTAATGCAACATGCACTGGTGTTACTAAAGGAATGGTGTGATGCTGAGGGATGGACGCATGGTAAGGAGTATGGGTTCGTAGCTAATGTCCATGATGAATTCTCAGCAGAGGTACGAGATGATCTAACTGAGCGTTACTTACATCTAGGATGTGAGGCTATAGCTGAGTCAGGTCGTAGATTAAAGATAGCATGTCCTCACCAAGGTGATGGTATGATAGGAAAGAATTGGATGGAAGTCCATTAACAACCGTTGCGTAGTGTGCAACGTTCAAACTAAAATCAGAATAGGAATCAGAAAATGGCTTTAAATGCTAACAAGGTAAAGAGTTCCGGCGGTAACAGTAAGTTTAAACCACAAGCACCTATTGATATTGGAACATACCCAGCTCGACTGGTATCAATCATTGACTTAGGTGTACAACCACGACGACCTTGGAAGGGAGAAGCAAAGGACCCTATCGCTATGATTCGATGCACATATGAACTTGCTACTGAGTTCATGAAGGATGAGAACGGTAAGGATGATGAGACCAAGCCACGATGGATCAGTGAGGACTTCCCATTCTACAGCTTGAATGCTGATAGAGCTAAGAGTACTCAACGATACCTAGCACTTGATCCACAGCAATCAGCAGGTGGTGATTGGGTTCAGTTGTTAGGTGCACCAGTAGCGTTAACTGTAGTCCACAATCCTAATAAGAATGACAGTACTATAGTGTATGCTAACATCGGAGCAACGTCTCCTATCATGAAGGGCATGGCTGTAGCTGAGCTAGTCAATGACACTCAGATGTTTGACTTCGATGAGCCGGACATGGATGTGTTCAACAAACTGCCTGACTTCTTGAAGGATAAGATCAAGGGTGCTACTAACTTTAGTGGCAGTGGCCTAGCTCAGGCATTAGGGGGCGGTGCATCGGCACCGACTGTAACCCCTGAGGTTACAGAGGCACAGCCTGAAGAAGCATCTAATCCATATGGCTAACACATAGGGCGGGGGTAAAACCTCGCCTTTTTTATGCGAGAAATTTTATGATGAACCATCATGTATATAAATATTATAGATGGAAGCTCTTTGTTGCTGAGCAAGAGAAGCACTACTGGTCAGCCTTCCATTACGAGACACAAGCAGAGCTGGAGTTGATATGCGGGCCTTAATAGATGGAGACTTATTAGTATATGAATGCTCGGCAGTAGCTGAGTACCCGAAGGACGAACCAATCAGTGACTTTGATTTTGTTATCGAAGTCTTTCATAACAAGCTAAGGGATATGTTAAAGGCTGTTGATGCCGAAGACTTCGTTATGTACCTGACAGGTAAGGGTAACTTCAGGGATAAGATAGCAGTAACCAAACCGTACAAGGGCAATCGTAAGGGAGAGAAACCTTTCCACTATGAGAACCTTCGTGCTTATATCATGTCACATTCATGGTCTGTAATGGTTGAGGGCATGGAAGCGGACGATGCCTTAGCTATCAATCAGACGGATGATACAATCATATGCAGCAGGGATAAAGATCTACGTATGGTAGCAGGCTGGCACTACGGATGGGAGTCGGGTATGCAGCCAGAGTTCGGGCCTTATAAGTTCAGTGAGCATGGTGAGCTACACCTATCAGAGAATAGGAAGAAGCTAACAGGTGGTGGTTTGATGTTCTTCTACAGTCAATTACTAACAGGGGATAGCACTGATAACATTCCCGGTCTGAAAGGCTATGGTCCTGCTAAGGCTTATGATCTCTTGTGTGAGTGTGAGGATGAGTATGAGCTGTTCGATGCTGTATCAGTGGCGTATGAAGAACAACATCAAGATAAGTTTGAAGAGTATATGTTAGAGCAAGGCCGTCTGTTATGGATGGTGAATCAATTGAACGAGGATGGCAGTCCTGTTATGTGGGAGCTACCTATGTATGTTTGGAAACCAGAAGAGGGTCTCGACAATGTATGAAGTAACACACAATGATGCACTAGGTATGTACACTTGCACCTTCGAAGATCATAAGGAAGCACTAGCTTACTACTATGATGTACTGCCTACATCCTTTGATGCACAGATCTTTGATAGAGAGGAGGGAGCATGGGACGAAGAGTAACCAAGACCAGAGGCGGTGGTCGATACACTGAGGCAGGATACTTTGGATTCATTCGGAGTGGACTGAGGCAGAAGAGTATGAAGTGGCCACCTAAGTATGACGTTATGAATAAAGCTAAGCGTCCATACGATGGCCCTGATAAGCGAAGGAAGTTTGAGTACCTGTGTGCAGGGTGCGAGCAGTGGTGTGCCGGTAAGGACGTAGCTGTTGATCACATCATAGAGTGTGGTAGCTTAAAGACATTCGAGGATCTGCCTCGGTTTGCAGCTACACTATTCTGTGAAGAAGATAATCTACAAGTCCTTTGCAAAGATTGTCATAATGTTAAGACACAAGAGGCTAAGAAGAAATGAAGATATTAATGCTAGACATTGAGACCTCACCACATAAGGCGTACTGCTGGGGCTTGTTCGATCAACGTATCGGACTCAACCAGATAGTAGAAGCAGGTGGTACACTGTGCTGGGCAGCACGATGGGTGGGTGATAAGGAAGGTAAGTTTACATTCGGTGCTAAGTGGGAGACTAAGAAAGATTACATCCAGACTATCTGGGATCTACTAGATAAAGCTGATGCTGTCATCCACTACAACGGTAAGAAGTTTGACATACCTACATTGAACTGGGAGTTCATTAGGCATGGTCTTACACCACCTTCTCCTTATAAAGAGATTGACCTTCTTAATACTACACGTCAGAAGTTTAAGCCGGCATCACGTAAGCTAGACTATATAGCATCTGAGTTAGGTATTGGTTCTAAGGTATCTCATGCAGGTATGCCACTATGGACTGGCTGTATGGATGGGGATAAGAAGTGTCGTAAAGAGATGAAGGAGTATAACATTCAAGATGTATTCTTATTAGAAGAACTGTATCAGAAGCTACTACCTTGGATCGGCAATCATCCTAACCTACAAGTGTACTCAGGTGAGCGTGATACATGCCCATCATGTGGCAGTCATGACATTCAGTACCGAGGGTACGCATACACCAATGCAACTAAGGCACGTAAGTTTAAGTGTAAGGGATGTGGTAGTTGGAGTAAGTCATCTAAGTCTGAGAAGGGTGCAGCATCTAACCTACGTGGAGGTAACATATGAATTGGATAACAGATCCGCAGAGATCAACAACACAACCTGTGCGAGAAGCTAAGGCATTCGGGAAGCAGGTAGGGGGTGATCACTATAAGAACCAAGGCATCCAACCATTGGAGTTGACGTATCTAAACTTCGGATACGCTGGTGTTAAGGCATCACTGTACACCAAGGTGAACAAGTACCTTACTCGTAACAAGGCTAATGAGGGAGAGGATATACGCAAGGCCATCCACTGCCTTGAGCTGCTGGCTGAATTTAAACATCGATCTATAACGGAGACTAAATCATGAGCAAACTTAAAGACGACGACATGTTCCAAGCCTGTATCTATGACCTTAAACAGGTCTTAGGTGAGGATGTACAGGTAGAGGGTATGGATATGGATCAGGCATTCGCACTGGTGATGACTGGTGGTGACGAAATATCAACGTCTGTCTTCTTAACATGTGATGAGGACATCGAAGCGATAGCCTCAACACTGGAGAAGATCTCCAAAGAAATACGAACCTTAAAAAAATCAAGTATGTCGCTACACTAGGAGGATGTATGGATGAGAATGTAATTGTACAGGGGAGTTTCGGCTCTCTTGCTGCACTGAAGAAGCAGCTAGAAAAGAATGGTGTGAAGGTTGTGGGTTTTGATGGTGTAACATTAACAACCAAGCACGCCACCTTCACCATGATCGACCAACAAATAATCAGAGAATCTAAGGATAATTAATGACGAAGGCAGAGTATGATAAGCAGTACTACTTAAAGAATAAAAAGAAAATCCTAGAAGGAAAGAAGAAGCACTACTCTGAGAACAGAGACACACTGGTAGATAAGAAGCGTGAGTATTCTAAATCCTTGATTGGTAAGTATAACGCACAAAGGATGCACTCTAAGGAAAGAGGTATTGAGTTTAATCTTAGCTTCGATGAGTGGGTGTGGTTCTGGAATGGTAACATAGATAAGAGAGGGACATAC
>Ga0099847_1000338_pt1 | contig 16042 bp, 18 predicted proteins | sample CB_VirMetaG_2_FD_78178 | JGI IMG/M metagenome (GOLD analysis project Ga0099847, IMG submission 78178) | Freshwater to marine saline gradient viral communities from Chesapeake Bay - CB_1504_2 Viral MetaG | ecosystem: Environmental > Aquatic > Marine > Coastal | place: USA: Chesapeake Bay...
GCTTCAACGGTTAAGCAGTTTTCAAAGTAATTCATGATTTAGTCCTCCTTATCAGTAGCACCAGTGCTACAATAGAACGGCTCTCTTGAGCCGCTCTCGTTCTAGCCTAGTCTCTGATTAGTTCGTATATTTCGTAGGTCATGTGTTTGACTTCGGGCCAAGCAAAGTATCGCTCGTCTTTACCTTTCCAGAAACCAACGACCCCTCCAGTGTAACAGTAAGGCTCATAAGGAAAGTCGATTTGTGCTTTATTTACTTCGATCAAAACATCGTCATCCATAGCATGATCCCTAAGTCCTAGTGTCGTTAGTGTTCTACTTAAGGCCGAGTACCCTCGTACTGTTTTGAGTTTTTTTGTTTTCATCGTTTTAGTCCTCCTTATCAGTAGCACCAGTGCTACACCGGAGGCCCTACCGAGCCTCCAGTCTAGCCTAGATCTACTACTCGTACTCGTTGAACTGCTCTCCGCAATGTTCGCAATAGTATGTCGCATCAGTCTCCGCTAAACATATCGCTCTGTAAGAACGAAATTGACCATCCTTAATATCTTGGATAAAGGTTCTTAGATGTTTGCTAACGCATTGCGAGCAAAAAGTCTCTCCGCACGGAGTAGCGAGCATCAGCGTATACATGGAAGGGGATATAACAGAGCGAAGAGCTTGTCTGGTGTTGGGTGATAGTTTGTTCATAGTTTTAGTCTCCTCTTTTGTTAACTACTGTATACAGTGTATAGGATTAGATGCGTAATTGCAAGGGTAATACTCGTGTTTTTTAGCCATTTACTTAACTTTTTTTATTAGCTAATGTATACAGAGGGTTAAGAGGTTAAATAATGTTTAACGTATAGTCTATAGGGGACAAAGATATGACTGATGCGCCGTGGTTGGCTAAAAGATATGCGAGAGAGTATCAGGGGAAGTATCGGCATCAAATAGTAGCTGGGAGAGGTAATCTTTATAGGATTGTAAGAGATAACCTGCGCATCAGTCAAAAAGCTATGGCAGATAGGCTAGGACTGCAGAGACTTGCGTATAGGTACAGGGAACGGCAAAAGGTGATGTACTATCCGGTCGAGATAGCTATGTTGCACGACATCAGCGGACTATCAGCAGAAGAGTTCATGAAATTGTTGTATGATATCGCCTAGTTAGAGATAGGTTATTAGTTTTGTGGTACTAGTAAACTATTATATGGTAATGATTCCGCTAGGTTGCAGAATGACAGCTACATTTTCCAAAAACGAAACCAATTTGAAAAAAAGAAAAGTATGGTACCAGATATATCTCCCCAGACACTTGTAAGCCTATATTTCACTGTGGACAGTCTATGACCGAAGATGATTCAAAACAGCCCGAAGTTTTACCTGCCTTGCCAGAAATATCCGACCCCAAACCTACTGTATACAGTAATCAAAGAAGAGGGCATGAGAGGAATGAAGAGTTAGCTGGCAGGATAAGGAGTTGTGCGGAGCTAGGACTATCCAAAGGTAATACCGTCATAGCAGTAGGTATAACACCGCACGTCCTAGACAAGTACTACTTAGACGATTACCTCAAAGGTGTTACGGATATGCAGAAGTGTTTAGCCACTAAGGCCATACAAGAGGCTATGGAAGGTAATACACCTATTTTGCTTCATTTGCTAAAGACTAAGTTAGGTTGGAGTGAGCAACAGATTATCGAGCATGTAGGCGAGATAAAGGCAGTTGTATCTGCGAAACCATTAACTAAAGATGAGTTTGTTCAGAAGTATTTGACTGAGGACGAAGAAAATTAGATTTCCCCACTTGTATAAGGGGGGATTAAGGGGGGTTAGTTTCTACGCTGTATGCGTACTAGAATATAAATATATTAGTTTTTGAGGAAACGTAAGATAGGGGGGAAAGAAATAAGTCTGGGTGGGTTTCTAAAGGGAGGGTATACTTCTCAAAAACGCCTGTCAAGACCCTAATTTCATTATTTTTATTATGCGGTATAAATACCACAAACCTGTATGGAGGTATTTTAAGTGTCCTAACTGTTTAGAGTACAAGTTTGCTTATACGAGTTTGTTGCGGATCGAATGTGGTATGGTTAAATGTAATTATATCTGTCATGTTAGGCGTAACGCTATTACTAGAGCAGAGTATGAAAAAAGACACGGTGTTAATATCCATGATGACACAACTGAGATGTCCTGAGTGTGGGCATATTAGCTTAAAACGAGATGAGGTTAGCTTCTTCTGCCAAAACCCTAAGTGTAAGGTGGATCGTATTGTTGGTAGTAATTTAGTTGTTATTGCGAAATGACTGATTACCAAAGTGAAAGCATTGATCAGCGTATTGTTTGGGCACCACAGGAAGGCCCACAAACTATGCTTATTGATTGCCCTATTACTTTAGTTGGCTATGGTGGCGCACGAGGCGGAGGCAAAACTGATGGGGTATTGGGTAAGTTTGCTATAAAGCAAGAACAGTTAGGTAAAGACTTTAATGCTATCTTTTTTCGTAAAGAATTACCTCAAGCAGATGACTTAATTGAAAGAGCTAAACAGATATATTTGCCTCTTAAAGCTCATTGGCAAGACCAGAAGAAGCAATTTACCTTCCTTAATGGCGGTAGACTTAGGTTTAGACCCCTAGCTAATGATAGTGATGCTGAGAAGTATCAAGGGCAGAATCTATCTGATTGCGCTATAGAAGAGGCTGGTAACTACGCTGACCCTAGCTGTATTTGGAAGCTGTTTGGTGCCTTGCGAGGTAGAGGTGGAGGACAGATTATCCTTACCTTTAACCCTGGTGGTGTAGGGCATCACTGGCTAAAAGAAATGTTTATAAAACCTGCTCCTAAAGGCAAAAAGGTTCTTAAAAAGCAGTTAGGTAACGGCAAACACTTTGATTACATATATTTGCCCAGTAGAGTACACGATAATCAGATTCTATTAGCTAAAGACCCAGAATACGTTGATAGATTGCATATGGTTGGTAGTCCTGAATTGGTCAGGGCGTGGTTAGAAGGAGACTTTGAAATCCATGAAGGTAGTTACTTTCCTGAGTTTAGCTCTAAACATATCGTTAGTCCTTTTAATGTGCCTCAACACTGGCCCCGATATTTGGGGTACGATTGGGGCTATAGGAGTCCTTTTGCTGCTGTTTGGGGTGCTGTTAGTAGTGGAGTGGATGACGCTGGTAACGAAGTGCCGTATCCTAAAGGAGCAATTGTTATATATAGAGAAATGCATGGTAAGGGAGTTGACAACCAACAACAAGCAGACAGAATCGCCAGCGTCTCAGTCGGAGAAAATCTGGTTGCAGTAGCAGATCCATCTATTTTTAGTCATGATGGTGGGCCTAGTATAAATGACCAATTCAATACGGTTTTTGGTAGGTATAAACATCCTAGTTTCAAAGCCGCTGATAATGACCGTATCTCAGGTTGGGCACAGATACGCCAAAGGTTGGTAGGTAAGCCTCCATTGCTCTATATATTTGCTACTTGCCCATATTTATTAGAAACTTTACCATCATTAGCAATTGACAAAAGAAAACCAGAGGATGCCGATACGACTGGCCCTGATCATGCTTGTCTGACAGGCGACACAAAGGTTGTTACAAAATATGGCGTTATCCCTATTAAAGAGCTTGATGGCGTAAAAACCTATGTATTAAGCCATGACGGCGAATATCACCTAGCTTTTGGCTCAATAACTAATAAACGAGCTGCAATTCTTAGATTAGAATTTGAAGATGATACCTTTATTGAAGCTACACCCGACCACAAGTTTATGATGGCCGATGGCACTTTTAAAGAAACTGCTTTATTAAGATGTGACGATCTGATACGTTGCGTATCATATGAAAGTGAAAATAATCTCAAAAACAATTCAAGAGTTCGATGGTCGGCGATATTACCTTTGTGGAAGTTATTTCAGTCGGCAATCAGACAAAACCGTTGGCTCTACAAGATTACACAGAGCCGTTTGGGAATACCATTACGGAGCAATTCCAAAAGGCAAACACATCCATCACAAGGACAAAAACAGGAGCAACAATCAGTTAAACAACCTGGAGATGTTAAATTGTTCAGAACACTTGAGCAATCACATGACCAAAGAAAGAAAAGAATTAGCTGCAAAAAATCTTGTAAAACATGCAGTTCCAAAAGCACGTTATTGGCACAAATCACTTCAAGGGCGAGAATGGCACTCAGAACATGCAAAGAGAATTGCCAAAAATATGCCTATGGTGACGCTGGTATGCCAGTTTTGCCAGACAGAGTATCAGACAAAGCTGCACATGAGGAACAAAAGCAAATACTGTCACCAGAACTGCAAGATGGCGGCCAGACGAAGAAGATTAAATCCATCACTTATACCACGACCCAAAAAGAAGTCTATTGCCTAAATGTTCCAGATACGAGTACATTCGTATTAGCCAATGGTATTGTATCGCATAACTGTGATGCCTTACGCTATTTGTGCAAAGCTCGACTAATAGATGCTAAATGGACACAACCAGAAGCGGCTAGGCAACCAGGTGTAATTGTTTTAGCTGATTATGTAAACAAAGTACGTCGGAAACAAAAACAGGCACGAATATGAAACAAGTCCAACCATTAGTCGAAAAATACTCTCCTAGATGGTGGAAAGCACAAATAACTGAAGCTGAAGAAAGACGTAAGAAGTTCATAGAACAAGCCGAAGAGTCTATAAAGGTCTACAACGCTAACAAACAAGCCACTGTAATGAACGATGTTGAGCGTCGTATCAATGTATGGTGGTACTGTATTAACACCCTTTTACCAGCTTATTACAGCTCTACTCCCGAAGCTGAAGTTGACCTTAGAAAGCGTAGCGGTGGAATGCCGTATCAACTAGGTAGTGTCGTTTTAGAGCGAAACACACAATACGCTATGGATGTGCATTTTAGCTTTGATCAGGTTGGTTATACTGCTGCACTGCAATTTTTACTTACTGGTCAAGCTGTTTTGTGGGCTAGATACGAGCCTAAGTTTGAGACTGTTATGAGTGAATTTGCACTTATAAAGACTCCTGAAGGCAAACTTGTAACTCCAGAGGGCAAGGAATATGAAGGCGATACGAGTAATGCTGTCGAAACTGATTCTAACATTGTCATGGTGTCTGCTGAGATTGAGCGCAAAGTTGACGAAAAAGCGGTCTTGGAGATTGTTCAATACAACGATTATTTTTGCTCTGATGCCAGAACCGAAGCAGAAATAGAGTGGCGAGCTAGACGAGCTTTCTTGAGCCGAGAAAAAGCAGAAAGTATGTTTGGTCAGGAAGTAGCAAATACGCTAAACTATACGAGTTATCCCGAAGTTATAAAAAAGAGCATAAGACGGAAGGATGATAAATATGAAGGAAAAGCAGAAGTATTCGAGATCTGGTGTGAGGCTACTGATAAGGTCTATTGGTTGTCCAAAGACGGTGAAAAGACGATTATTGAAACTGGCCCTCCACCGATTAAGTTTGAAAAGTTCTATCCTTGCTCAGTTATTACTCAGTCTGATGACCCCGATTCCGTTATTCCTGTGTCTGATTATACTCATGTGCGTGACCAGGTTCTCGAAGTAGAAAGACTTACCACACGGATTCATGCAGTTACTCAAGCTATACGAACCAATAGCGTATATGACTCTACATTAGGCGATCAGATAGAACAGCTCCTTTCTGGTGACTTGAAGCTAATTCCTGTCACTAACTGGCCTAGTTATAAGCAGCGTGGTGGGCTTTCTAATGGCGTAGAAGGCTTTAACATTGAACCATATATAAATGCTCTACAAGTGCTTCAAACAGCCAGGCAAACAGCTCTAGCGCAATTGTATGAGACATTAAAGGTATCAGATCTATTACGAGGTACATCTGAGCAATACAAGTCAGCTACAGCTAACAGACTAGAAAACGCTTGGTCAAGCATGGGGCTTGTTGTACGTCAAAATATGTTCTGTAAGTTTGTTTCAGACTCCGTAGCTAACCTAGCCACTATTATTGCAGAGCAATTTGAAGAAGAAACTCTTTTAGACATTGGTAATGTTGCAGAGTTAGTAGCCCCACTTGTAAAACAACCGCCAGCTCCAGAACCGCCAGCAGAAGGCATGGAAGCTGCACCGCCTATGCCAATGGGGCCTTCTCCAGAAGAACAGATGCAGCAATTAAGCCAAGAAATTATAGCTGTTCTTAGAGATAACAAACAAAGAAGTTACCGCATTGAAGTAAGCACTGATTCTATGGTTGCAGTAGATCAAATGCAGCAACAACAAGAAGGGATGCAGCTTATACAAACTACAGGCGCATTTTTTGACCAGATGAGAGGATTAGTTGAGCAATACCCACCATTATTGCAATTCTCAATGACCTTATTTCAGAATATGATTAAACGCTTTAAGGGTGGTAAAGAATTAGACGCTATCTTTATGGGAGCTTTTGATCAGCTTGGCGAAATAATGAGAGCCAAGGAAGAGGCCGCTAAGCAACCGCCTCCACCAGATCCAAAAATGCTTGAGATTCAAGGCAGACTGCAAATCGCACAGATTGAGGCAGAAGCAAGAATGGCTGCTACTCAAATGGAGATGCAGGATAAGAGCGTTAAGAATCAAATCACAATGCAAGAGCAACAGCTTAAAATGCAACGTGATCAGTTGGCAGCTCAATTGGAAATTCAAAAATATCAGCTTGAAGAGTATATTGCACAACAAGAAATTGCTGTGAAACAACAAGAAGTTCAGGTAAAAGCTCAAAAAGTTCAAGTAGATATGCTTGAGGTGCAAGCTGATTCTGCTAATGAAACAACCAAACAGCAGATCCAGCAAGAAACAGCTCAAATGTCACAGATTTTAGAGATTCAGAAATTAGAGCTTGAACAGATGCGAATAAAACTTTCTGAGTCCGAAAAGCTCATGGAAGAAAGAAGACTTAGTTCTGAACAAGAATTAGAGCGTATCCGCATGGCTATGCAAAGCATAAGCGAACAGTCAAAAGAAACAGCCTCTAAAAGTCAGCCAATTGTTATTAACAATGTTATACCAAAACGAGGAAAGCGACGGGCTAACATGATGACCGATGAACTTGGTAATATTTCAGGTCTTGAACTAGAGGACATAGAAGAAGAGAACAATGAGGAGTAAATTATGAGCGATAATGTTATTGTCTCTAATTCTCCAAGCAGTGATAATAATGACATACCTGTACGCACAATTGAAAAAAATGCGAAACAAGTACAAGTTTTAGCAATTGATTATGGTGGAGCTGGAGCCGAAGATTTAACTGTACCTGATTTTGCAACTGAAACGACTCTTCAACAACTTGTAAATTTTTCGACAGCAACAACAGCTACAATAAGCAATGTAGCAGCAACGACGGTTACCACACAGCTTTTGGCTGCTAATGCCAATCGCAAACAAGCAATTTTTGTAAATGACGCAGATCAGCCTTGTTTAGTAAAATTTGGCACAACGGCCTCAGCATCTAGCTTTACATACAAACTACTAGCTGGTGATATTTTAGAGCTTCCTACGCCAATTTACACAGGTAGAATTGATGCTATTTGGACAAATGGAGTAACTGGTAATATGCGAGTGACGGAGTTGTAATGCCAATTATTAGAGCTATAAGCAGTGGCGCTCAAGGGCCAAAGGGAATGGATGGGGACAGTGCTTACCAAGTAGCAGTAGCCAATGGTTTTTCAGGAACAGAAAGTGAATGGCTTGCTAGTTTAATTGGCGCAGCAGGAGCTACTGGCGCCCAAGGGCCAAAGGGCGATCAGGGGGATACCGGAGCTACTGGCCCACAGGGTTTGCAAGGCGCTCAAGGGCCAAAAGGTGATAAAGGCGATACCGGAGCTACTGGCCCACAAGGTCCTTCAGGAGCAACCGGAGCAACCGGAGCTACTGGCCCACAAGGTCCAAAGGGGGATCCGGGGGACACAACAGCCTATACTTTTAACGGCGGTACTCCTTCTGAAGATTATAGCGGTGGGCCAGCTTTTGATTGTGGTGGGGTGACATAATGGCAAATATACAATTTCAATTTAGACGAGGAACGGCAAGTCAATGGACATCTGCAAATCCTGTTCTGGCAGCAGGGGAGATGGGAATTGAAACTGATACCGATAAGTTTAAAATTGGCGACGGCTCAACCGCTTGGAGCAGTCTCGGATATGGTGGGATGGAAGGGCCACAAGGAGCCGCTGGAGCTGATGGAGCCGATGGAGCTGATGGATTGTCAGCGTATGAAGTAGCGGTTGCTAATGGCTTTAGTGGAACGCAATCGCAATGGTTGGCAAGTTTAGTCGGCGCCACAGGCGCTACAGGCGCAACTGGCCCTACAGGCGCAACAGGGGCAACGGGAGCTACAGGAGCTCAAGGGCCACAAGGACAAACAGGCGCAACGGGAGCCGCTGGAGCTGATGGCGATAGTGCTTATGAAGTTGCGGTCACTAATGGCTTCACGGGGACGGAATCACAATGGCTTACTAGTCTAGTTGGCGCAACTGGTGCTACTGGAGCTACAGGCCCACAAGGCCCGACGGGACAAACAGGCGCTACTGGGCCACAAGGGGCAACTGGGCCACAAGGGCCAACTGGTGCAAAAGGCGACACTGGAGATACTGGAGCTACTGGTGCTACTGGCCCTGCAGGCCCTAACTCTATTGGTGGCGTTGGATTTAATATCACGAGCTTACAAACTGAGGATTTCATTAAATACAATGGGACATCATGGGTTAACACCAATGAAGTTTATGGCATCCAGATGGATGTTTCATCGCTGCAAGGAGATGTAACACAACTACAAAGTGACGTTCAATCGTTGCAATCGGGTGGCGGTATGACATCTCTTTCAGGCTTGGCAGATGTCAGCCTTTCAAATCCATCATCGGGCGATTCACTTACATATAACGGTTATCAATGGACAAATAGCAGTGGGGGAAGTGGGGGATCTACGCTGGATTCTCTCAGTGACGTATCAGCAGCCAACCCGGGTTATGGAGACATAATAGAGTTTAACGGGTCGAACTGGTCAACTAGTAATACTGTCCAAAGCATAAACAGTTCAGTTTCATCGTTGCAAGGAGATGTGATGCAGCTTCAGAGCGATGTGCAATCATTGCAATCGGGCGGTGGTGGCAGTTCGTCACTTTCTTCTCTGATGGATGTTTCTGCAAGTAGTCCAAGCGACGGCGATTACTTGAAATACGATGCAATGTCAATGTATTGGGCAAATAGTTCATTTGATACTGATGTGCAAAACGCATTGCCTCAACCGTTGGGCACAACAGACACTCCACAATTTCAAGATTTATTGATCAAAAAAGCCGCCCAAATAGACGGCTCAGATCCTACGGCAATTACGTTAAGAAGCACGACAAATAGCAATAGTTGGACGGCTAACGCCGCAGTGTGCGCAATCAATTTTAATTCAGATGATGCTTCTGGCGCTGGGGCAGGAACTCGTGGTCAAATCGCTATGAAAGTACAGGGTTCAGGTGGCGGTGGATACGGGCTAAACTTTTCCGTTGATACTGGCGCAGCTGGATTAAAAGAGGTTTTTCGATATGACAAAGATACTCGATTCCAAGTGGCTTTTGACACACAAACAGGAACGGGAAAGTTTAATGTTTTTACAAGTGCTAATTCACAACCAATTTTGTACGGAGTTACTCTTACAACAAGAACTACAAACTTAATTAAATTGCGTGATAATGCTGGGCAAGACCTTTGGACGGTCGACAAAGATGGGAATGTTGTGTTTGAATCAGGGGCAGGTTGTAAACTTACTGAAGGGGGCTCGGATGCTAAAATGGGAGTTGTTACATTAAGTAGTGGAACGGCAACTGTATCAACGACCGCAATCACCAATAATAGTAGAATCATGCTCAGTGTTAATGGGCTTGGAACAGTTAGTACGCCGCAAGCAATCGCCGTAAATGGGCGAACCGCTGGTGTTAGTTTTAACATTGTTTCCGCATCTAACATTGATACTAGCACTGTTTTTTGGCAAATATTTGAACCGGTTTAGGAGAATAAAATGGCACTAGCAAAAGCATACACTGATACATACGGAACAACACATTCTCAATCATATTGGAGGGTTGAGCGTGTTACTCTTAATTTCAAAAATGGTAATTCGGCGGAAATATCAGTTAGCTGCTATGCTGATGCAGCGAGCAGATTAAAACAGGTATGTGAACGTAGAACCTTTTTAGTATTGGAGGATAATTATACAGCGTTTTTTGATGTGGGAACGCTTGATTTGGCAAACGAAAACCCAATCAAATCTGCATATAAGTTTTTGAAAACGCAGGTGTTTTTTCAGGATGCAACTGATGTATAATGAGCTTACTCCTCCTCTTAAATCCTAAGCATTATAAAATTGCGCCAATAGTCACCGATCAGAGTGACATTTGGTATAAAATAGATAGACAGCGAAAAGAAGAAGAGGAATTAGCTGCCCATTTATTAAAACAACGTCTTGAATCGGAAGTAGTAATCCCCACAAATGTCAATAAAGACTTACTTATTGACGCATTAAAAGATAAATTATACGCAACCCCTAAAATGGGAGAAGTTGCTGGTCAAGCAAGAATTAATCGTATAAAAATGCTTTTGATGGTTTTTGCAATGGATGAGGATGAATGAAATACAAATTGTATCAATTTTGCCACACGCAACAGAAAGTAGTTCCAGTTGAAGAGGTTGTTAGAGAAAAATGGGCAAGAGACTTGTTCATACAAGACGACATGGAACCTACTCGTAATCCGTTAAATCCCAAAGAAATATATACAAGTAAATCAAAATTAAGAGCAGCTTACAGGGCTGCTGGAGCTGTAGAAGTGGGTGACGCTTACGAAAGGGGCTACAAACCTGACAGAGAAACAGGACGTTCTGAACGTGAGTTAATTGCAAAACTAAAAAACCAAATAATAGATAGGTATAGAAATGGCTGATAGTACAGAAATAGTACCAGAAAGAGAGCAAGCTGAGTTAAGCATCCGAGATGCTTTACAAAATCAACTGACAGATGCGGTTGAAAATACAAGTGAGCAGGAAGAAATAGCAGAAGAAACACAGGAAGTTGAACAAGAGAGTGCAGAAACAACAGAAGTTATTAGTAATGCGTCCGTTGCCCCTTTGGTTCCACCTGCTGACATGAACGCTATTGAGAAAGAGGCATTTCTTAATCCAAGTCCAGAAAATAGTCATGTTATTCAATCCTATCTAAATCGTAGGGCTTATGAAACTCGCTCTCAGTACGATAAAAAGATGCAAGAGGTTAATCAATTAAGAAATAACCTAGGGGGATTGCATGAAACTTTGCAGCAGTATGAGGATGAATATGCAAGACAAGGCTACACTATAGCTGATGTTACAAAGCGGTCTATTGCTTGGGATCGGGCTATGCAAAATAACCCTGTAGATACTGCCAGGGAATGGCTAGAAAGCTACGGTTTGACGGTTGATGACTTGCTTGATCAAGAAATGGCAGGGCCACAACAATCAGAACAACGCCCACAAAGTAATTATCTTACCAAGGAAGAAGCCGAACGCATTGCTGATGAAAGGCTTCAGGCAGCCCAAGACGAGCAACAAAAAAAGGCTATTGAGTATTACAATCAACAGGTTGTAAACTCGTTTACAGCTAGTAAACCGTTGTTCAAGGATCCTGAAACGGCAACCCAACTCGAAGCAGAGATGGCTCCTGTTGTTCAGGCTCTTACAAGTACAGGCAGATACAGCTCCGCAGAGGAAATACTGGAAACTGCTTATAATTATGTGGTTAATGGCAATCCGACTTTCTCCAGCCTAATGTCAAAGATGGCTGCTCAGTCGGCAATGGAAAAAGAGCAAGCCAAGGTAGCGAAAGCTAAGGCGGCAAGCAAATCAATAACTGGCTCCGCAGGTAGTGGAACTCCCAGAATAGAAAGTAAAGATATTCGGGATAATCTACGCCGCCGCATGGCAGGATAGTTGTGAGGTTATCCCGACATAAAAGGGATAATTAAATGGCAAATCTTGAGGAAGCAATTGTAGCGACCTTGTTTGACCAGTCTGATTCCATCGCTGATGAGGTTCTTCACCACAATCCGCTTTTGGCTTCACTGGACGATCAAGGTCTTGTTCGCAAAGTTTCTGGTGGATACGAACTCCGAAAGCCTATCATGTATAATGATACAGCCGTAGGTGGTTTCTATCAGGGCTATGATGCGTTTGACCTATCAGCTATCGACGATGCAACAGCATTTCGATTCGCTATCAAGCAGGTATATGAGCCAGTAGCTATCAGCGGTCGTGAGCGACGAGCTAACCGTGATGAAGCTCAACTCCTAGACCTTGCTGAGATGAAGATGAAAGCAGCTATTTCTCGTTTGAAGAATACTGTTGGAACTTCGCTCCGAGGCGACGGAACAGGATCGGGTGGACTTGAATTTGATGGAATTAAGAAAGCAATTTCTACATCTCCATCTTCAGGAACATACGGAACAATTGACCGTTCGACAAACGTATTTGCTCGTAACCTAGCTGTAACAGCTACGCTTGATGCTACAAACGTACAAGGGACTATCACTGATACAATCTCTCAAATCGTTCGTGGTGATGAGCAAGTTGATCTTGGGCTATGTGATAGAACTGCTTGGAAGTTTCTACACAGCTCACTAACAGCTATTCAGCGAATACAAGCTCCTACTAAAAAAGCTATCGGAGGTTTCCGAGCACTTTCTTATGACGGTGTTGATTTCGTATTTGATGGCGGTTACGGATCTGCTGTTCTTGAGTCTAACTCATGCCGATTGCTCAATACTAAGTATTGGTCTTTTGACATGGTTCGAGGCGCAGACTTCAAGCCACTTCAGCCACAGATGGATCGACCTATCGACCAAGATGCTTTTTTCACAGTAATTATTGTGGAAGGTAACTTGTGTTGTGCGGCTCCTGCTCTACAAGCTGTAATTGCACCATAAGGAGGAGTAAAATATGTCAAGTCAAGCACTTGGAGTTAATCCAGAAAAAACATACACAACTGCGAATCTACCTCTTCCAATAGGGGTTGGTTCAGTAGGTAAAACACCTGATGGAACTTGGATGTTTGTCCAAGCTGACGGTGCTATTGACCAATACGCTGCTGTAAAAATCAGCGACGATGGACAAGCTGCTATGCTGACAACTACTAACGCTGGAAGTAACAGCCTCCAGGTTGGTATTGCTCAAGTAGCTGCTGCTAACGACGAATACCTTTGGGTATTTGTCGGTGGTGTTGGTGGTGGTGGAGTAGGAAGCGGAATTAAGGTTAAGGCCGCTGCTTCTTATGCTGCTGATGCTAACCTACAAACAACGGCTACTGCTGGTATTGTTGACGATGCTTCTACTACGCTCATTAAGAACGTAGTTGGGCTTACAACACTTGTTGGAGCTGGAACGGTTGAGGTTAAAACCACTGGCTACATGTCGGTTAACTAATCGACTTAGGGGGAGGGTAGCCTCCCCCAACTTTTTATTGAGGCATTATGGCAAGCGATTTCACACCTTCAAACCCAGGCGCACTGTTTTCAGCGTCAAAACTAGCAACTGTTACACCTAGCGATAGCACCGACCTCGGCGCAGTAAGAGCTTTGTTTGTAGGCGGTGCTGGCGTGATAAACGTACTAGCTCAAGGCGATTCTTCCCCAGTACAGATTACTGTACCAGCAGGAACGCTATTGCCTATATTTGCGAGTAAAGTCTATGCGACATCTACTACTGCCACTCTTATTGTTGCTATGTATTAGTATGATTATCGGAATTACAGGCGCAAGCATAAATGGAATTGGCGGTGTAAAAACACCAGCGTTTTCTCCTGGCGATATTGCAGGGTTGCAATTATGGCTCAAAGCTGATGAGGGAACACTGGATAACTCCGATGCTGCAATTACGACTGATAACACAGCCGTAAAAACGTGGTCAGATCAAAGTGGTAATAGTAACGATGCCGTTCAAGCGTCTGCAGCAAATCAAATGGTTTGGAGAGATGGCAGTAATGGCATTAATGGTTTGCCAGCAGTTGAAAACATTGCTGGTGGCAACTTGTTTTTAACAGGCTCAACGCAACTCTTTAGTAATTCGGTCAGTGTTTTTGCGGTTGTGCAACAGGATGTAACGACTGGCAGTCAGGCTTTTTTCAATTTAGGCACAACGTATCCTAATGCATTTGTAGTTTATACTTCCCAATTCTATTCAACGCCGCGATATGGGATGCAAGCGGCAGGTGGGTTTAGCAATAATGATGTCACTGTTACCACCGATCCCACCCTTTTATCAGTAATAGCAAACACGTCACCTGGAAATCCAGTAATCGCAAACACAAATTATCGAGTAAACAGCTCAACCATCAGTTTGCAATATGCGTTTTACGGCTCATTAAATTATCCTACTTACAGTGCTTCAACATTTCAAATTGGAAACAACGGTTTGAATGGAAGAATTGGCGAAATTATTGTTTACAACACGCAGTTATCTAGCGGTGATCGAGATGACGTTGAAGCGTATCTTACTAACAAATGGGGCTTGTAATGAAATATATGGTATATAAAGATATTGACAAACGTATCTAACTTACCAGAGGGATATTTTATGGCACAAGTAGATTGGGCAAGCATAATGAACGGCAATAGTCAGCCAAAGAAGCGGTACTCAGGCGCAAACATAAAGTTCTTTTATGCTTACAATGAAAACAGAGAAAAGAGCCTAGCTGAAGGACGACCGATATTTGATGAAATACCTTCAATATCGATCCAATGGCCAGGCGGTGATGAGACTGTTAGACGTATTGAGCAGCAGGATATTCACGAATACCCTGAACTTTACGAGCGATTCAAGGCAGGAAGCGAGCCTGTTACAGAGGGAACCCCTCTAGCTGAATGGGCAATGATGAGCGGATCAGCTCTACGAGAGCTTAACTATCTTGGCTTTAAAACAGTTGAGCAACTAGCTGCGGCAACCGATGACGTTAAGCGTAAAATTGGCCCTTTATCAAAGCTAGTTACAATGGCAAAAGATTGGTTAGAGGCGGCTAATTCAGATCAGAATGAAGTTGTTAAGCTAAAGCAGCAATTAGCTTCTGAGGTAGCAAAGCGAGAAAAACTAGAGGAAAAACTAGAGTTGTTTTTGCAGCGTATTGAAGCAAACGAGGGCACAGACCTACGGCCTCTTAGAAAAGAAATGACTGAAGAGGTAGTTGAACCAGAAATAAAAGAAACGCCTAAAAAGCGAGGTAGACCAAGAAGAGAATGAGCTTATCAACGGTTATACAGAACGTAGCAAATGAGGCAGGGTACACGGTAAGCTCAAATATTATAGGGGCTACCGATACTACTACAAAACAGCTTCTTGCTATCGCTCAAAGAATAAACCGTGAGATGTTTGAGCAATACCCTTGGACTAAATGTTATGCTTCAGGGTCGATTACTTTAGTGGCTGGTCAGGCGCAGTATGCCTTGCCAGCCGCTTTTTCTTATTATCAGTACGACACTTTTTGGAATCAATCTAACCGTTGGCGAGTATTAGGGCCAATGACTCCACAGGAATATGCTGATATTAGAGGCTTTGGGCTTAATCCGACTATTTATCAACAGTTTCAAATTCGTGGCATTAGCAATGATCAACTTCTTATCTATCCTACGCCAAGTGCGAGCGGTGATATCATTATCTTTGAATACATTGCTGATCGCAGTGTTAAGCCTAAAACTTGGACAGCTACTACTGCTTTTGCGGCTGGTAGTTATTGTTTTTATAACGGCAATTATTACCAAACAAGTGCTGGAGGAACGACAGGAGGAACGCCACCAACGCATACTTCAGGAAGTGTATCCGACGGTGGTGTAACCTGGACTTATTACAGTGGTGCTTACGATAAATTCTTAGCTGATACCGATAGCTCTGTATTTAACGAGAAGGTGTTAGAGCAGGGCATCTTGGAGAGGTTTGCAGAGATACACGGCTTAGACAGTGTAAGACCTAAGTATCAGGTGCAATTGCATGAGGAATGGTCGAGAGATATGCCAGCAAAGATTCAGTA
>Ga0099847_1000340_pt1 | contig 15979 bp, 26 predicted proteins | sample CB_VirMetaG_2_FD_78178 | JGI IMG/M metagenome (GOLD analysis project Ga0099847, IMG submission 78178) | Freshwater to marine saline gradient viral communities from Chesapeake Bay - CB_1504_2 Viral MetaG | ecosystem: Environmental > Aquatic > Marine > Coastal | place: USA: Chesapeake Bay...
CTTTGTCACACGGTTCAACGCCCCGATCACGCTGTTTTTCGTGACGCCCCAAGCCTCCCCGATCTGCCGGGTGGTCATGCCCGCGTCCCGCATTTGCAGCCATGCCAGCAGCCGATCGTCATCGCGTCGGGTTGGTTCCCGCGATTGGCCTTTGATTTTAGTCATTCGGCTTCCCCTTTGATTGCGGCGATGGCTATCCGCGCCGGGTTTGCGTCATAATCCCTTTTCCGATACCGCGCCTGCACTGGATGGTCGCCGGGGTACTCATGCGCGGAATACTGATCCAGATCGGTCTGGCATTGCTCCAAAGCCTCCACCGCCTTCGCCAGCTTGGCCTCAAGTTCCCCGCGATCCCGGCCTGACGCCTCCACGACTTCGGTGGCTTTGGCGAGTTGGGCCTCAAGTTCTTTTATGCTGGCTTGCAATGGCGCTACCTTTGATTTGTGAACTTCCTCAATCATCAGTGCGATGAACTGCGCGGTTGCGTCAACGATGCTGCTGTCTTGGATCATTTCACGGGCAATGGCGCGGGATGCTGATAGCTTTTCATTCCTGGTCACAGCCCGTCCCTCCTATCGCGCAGCCAATCGCCGCGCTCGTTTTCGTGCTCCTCGGCGGCTTCCAGTTCTTCGTCTGTCATGTCGTCAGGCTCTTCCGGGCCGGATAAGCGCCATTTGTCGTAGTTGCGGGGTAAGGTCACTTGCGGCGTCCCATGATAAAGTCGCAATCGGCACCGCCAAAATCGCAGGCGCAATCCTCACAGCGCGGGGGCATCCATCCGGGCGCTGCCGAAAGTCGTCCTTGCCTGAACGCATCGGCAAGCTGTGATGGTGTGTCGGTTTCCAGCCCGTGAGCATTTAGCGCCGCGATCATATCCGGCTGGTTAAACTCTGGTTTATTGTGCATCGTCATCACAAATCCCCCATCTTCGTATTCGCCCAATGCGCGGCGTCAGCGTGGGCTTGGGCTGCGGCTTGGGCGGCTTCGAGGGTGTCGAATTTCCTGCTAAAGTCATTACTCATGGTCAGAGTATACTGTGACCGGAATTCCTCGCCCACATTGTCAAAGTCCGTCCGAAAAATTAAATACCATGCCCCGCTCGCGGTAATTGCTGATCCGCCGCTCCACTCCAGCGGCTTCGGCCCGCACAGGTCCAGCACGGCTGCGGCTTGCCTAAGATGCACTCTCCTGACCTGATCCGAATTGTCAGCAAATGCTTCTGGCGTTCTGGCGCTGATAATGCTTTGTGGCGCACCAGAATCGACAACTTCAAACCGCCACAATTCTGCGGCAAGCCTCTCAATCATTTCTTCGCGGGTCATTTGCGGGCCTCCAGCATTGCGTCTGCAATCTCATATGCAATGACTGCGGCACTCTTTCCGACCCTATCTGCAGGGTGCCACCCCTTCACGCTTGCGATAACCTGACCAGCGAACCAATCGCGCAGGGTCATGCCGCTTTGGTGCGTCTCTGGCATACTGGCAGGTTGTAAAGGAAACGCTGGACCGCTTGTGTCTTTGCTCATCACAAATCCCCCCATCGGTGTGTTCGCCCAATGCGCGGCGTCAGCGTGTTCTTGGGCTGCGGCTTGGGCGGCTTCGAGGGTGTCATACAGTACCCATTTTCCGTCAATCAGCACTGTGTAATCACCATGCCTCTCACTATACAGCAAACGATACTGATTGCTGTCAGCCGAATGGCAATCCCAAATGCAACAGTTTGTTTCGTCACGCTGCCACTCCAGCGGCTTCGGCCCGCACAGGTCCAGCACGGCGGCGGCTGCATCGGATGCGCCTTGCGTTGATGTCTTGCCGATAATGGCAGCGCCTATCACGGCTGCGAGTTTGGCTTTCATTTCATCGCGGGTCATTGGGGTTTCTCCATATCGCGGGGTTGCGCCCCGACCCGTTAAGGCCGGGGGCTTGATGGTCAGTTTTGCAGAGAAGCCAAAGCTCGGGCCTCTTCCCGCTCGATTTCATCCTGACGTTCTGCGGCCAGCGAAGTGCGGGCGCGGTCGGCGGTGCAGGAAACAGCGATATTCCAGTACAGCACCTTGCCAGCGGTCTTTTCCGACATGATCGGGATGAAGCATTCCTGTGCGAAGCCGACAGTTTCCGCGCCGGGGAAAGTCTGCGCCGATGCGATTGCGGTAGAAGCTGCGAGGATTGCGGTTGCGAGTGTGAGTTTCATTTTTAGTCTCCATTTGTGTTGCCATGATTGGCGGTGTTGCGTGATACCGTCACGCGCGGATCTTCTGCTCGATCATCTGATATGCGACCGTTTGCCCGTATTGTGTCAGCTTGCAGATGCGGATTGGTGGGCCGTCACGATGTACAAACTGAAAGTCGATGATGCCTTTTTCCTTGAGGATGCGCATTGCGTTTTCGGCACGGTATTTTGTGCATTTGGCGCGCGCCATGATTTCGGCCTGCGTCCACTCTGCAAATTCTTTGCGGCCTTTGAACCAGAACGCGCAGAGAATATCGCTGTAGTCACCTAGGTCGTCGCTCATTTCTTCGCGGCCTTTTCGTCAAAATGCGCTTGCATGATCCGCTCGGCACCATGACGCATCATGTTGAATTCGTCGCTATCGTTTTTGCGAATATACCCTGACACATGGATCAGGTCCAAAACCTTCGCCGCGCGGGTGCGTTGCGCAGAGCGTGTGCTGTCATATGGTTGCTTCATGGTGTTCCTTTCGGGGTTGGGCTTCTGTCATAACGCTACATCGAAGCGCTACTGCATTGCAAGAGGAAAATGAGGGTGCCGTGAATATTTCACTCTACGCGCCAGATACGCCAGCCGCCATCGACCTTGCGGCTTGTGAACTTTCGACCGACCTTTGCGCCGTAACTGCTTGCTTGGGCGCGGACGCTTGCGATTTCGTTTCGCGTCCCGAGAAAGATGCTGTCGCCGACATACATCTTTTCCAAAAGAGCTTGCGTTCCCTTGTGGTATTTCTCGTGATCGTTAGGGATCGGGATTTTCTTGTCAATCTTCATGTTTCTGCCTTAGCTATATTTCGATGCAAACAAACATAAACACACATATCGCCACCCCGTCAAGCGAAAATCTCGCGCCCCGGAAAGATACACATTCAACACAAATCTTAAGCATCCGTGTTTACGATTTTTTCCTTTTGTGGCCAAAGGCTTAGAGTATTCTTAGTAAAGATATTCATTATTCTATATACTGTTCTGAGGTCCCCAAAACAAGCATCAGGTAACATCTCTAAAGGGTGTATCTCTGGCCCTTTTTTCTATTCTATCTGGTGTGTAAGAATAGGATGCGTAGAACCGCCGTTTTTTCGTTTTTTTTCATTTGAAATCATGCGCTTACATCTTATCGCGGCGCGTGTACGAATTGCCCTCCGTGTGTAAGATTTTGGGCCAAAACCAGCAAAAACGCACAATAGGCCACCTTGCCTTGCATTTTTGCACAGTCAGGCGCAGGCAAGAAAAAAGGCTCCATGGCGGGGCCTCGTTCCGATTTTCGCGCTGCACTAGCCCCAGATCACGGGTCACAAACCCGCCAGACGGTCACTTCCTTGCCGCGATATTTGCGACCAGTATGCGCCTCATAGACCATTTTGCTTGCCTGCATCTTGGCCAAGATCGCCGCCACAGCCTCCGGTTTTTGGCGAATACGGTTGGCCAATACCGACAGAGTGGCCCCCTTTTCCGGGTCGATGAATGACAGAAGCCTTGCCGCAATGCTTTCTTCTGGACGATCCCGCGCGTTGTCATTGGCAAACACCAGCGCCACCTTGGCGTCAATCTCAGCCCTGACATAGGCAAAGGCCCAGCGCACATGTTCCGCCGATCTGCGCCCCTCTGGAATGGCCAGGATGAAGCTTATCTTGGCAATCATCTCATAAGCCCGGCGGATCATCGCGACAGATGCTTCGCCCGTATGCTCACCCATTTCATCGGCGTATTTCAGTAACCATTCGGAAACCTGTTCCAGCATTGCCACGGCGTCCGGGTCTGTCTTGACTGACGTCATGTCGCCATCATGCTCGATGCGCGCGCGCCTAGGCTCCATGCTGTTGAATGCCCCGCCGCCGTAAAGGGATGCCAGCCGCATAGACAGACCATCTGGCATAGGCCGCTTTTTGAAGCCCTTGCGCGCGGATGGATTGATGTCCTTTTCCGACACGATGATCGCCCGCCCGACAAAGCCCTGCGTTGCCGTTTCGCCGTCCATAACCCCATCAAATGTGCTGGGCGTGGTAAAGCCGACCATGCTTAGGAATGGCCTGTCTAGCCCGTTGTCAACCATGCCCAGCATCCGCGTGGCCCTTGCGATTGCGTCAGCATCACCGTCATCCTGAGCGCGGGCAAGCTGGGCAGAATACACCTTGCGCAATTCCCGCTTTGTATCCCCGCCAAGCAAAAGGCATGTATTGGCTTTGGAGTATGCGGACATGATCGCGCCAAAGACGCCTTCCAGATACGCCGCGCCGCCGCGCTTTTGGGCGTTGCGGACCTTGCCCAGAAAGATACCTATTTCATCCACAACGTAAAAGGCAGGCTGGTGCTCGATCAGGTTGCGCATGATCTCCTGCTCGGATTTGATTGCGCCTTGCATCGCGGGGCCAAGACCCGCCGCGCGGTGGAGTTCTGCCATTGCCTGTTGAACCGCCTCTTTCCCGGTTGCGGATGCGGCAACACAAAAGGCCAGCATGTTCGACGTTACCCCGTCCAGATCGTCAACGTGACGCAATCCGCCGATGTTGCCGACCGTTACGATAGCAGATGCAACAGCAAGGTTTCTGCGCTTGTATCGGCACTGGGCGTCAATCCAGTCTGCAACCTCTCCAACGAAGCCAGGCGGGCGTTGCAGGTTGATCTTGCCAAGCGGAAATGGGCCGTTGTCTTTTGGCGGATCGTCAGGGATCTGGTCATGGGCTGTTGATCCGAAGTCGTTTGCGTCAAAGTCTGCGAAGTCGCTGGGGTCGAACTCATCGCCATCATTCATTGCTTGTTTCCTTGTTTGCCCATGCGATGAACCTTGACTTGTCATCGCTTTGCATGTCTTTGAATAGCCGCGCCAACAGGCGCTTGCGGGTTTTCTGGTGCATCGGTGTTTCGCTTAGACGGTCAGCTATAGCATACAAGAACGCTTCCAGCTCAAGAGGCGTTGCCAGTGACGCCCACCATTTAGCCTCTTGGTCAATCTCGCTCACGATGGGCAATGGGTTGCCCGCGCGGCCATCCTCGATCATGGCACAGATGATCTCAAAAACGCCAACGGGCGCAACCTCGATTGCATTTGACGCCGCATCCGTAAATGCCGACATTGCGCCGAGAACGTCCCGCGCCATCAATTCGCCTCCAAGTATTCCGCCAGCTTGCGCATGACGTGATAGGTCGGAACGCTCTTGCCATCCCTGATCCGAGCGATGGTGCTGCGATGAATGCCTGTCTTTTCAGACACAACATCTAGGCGGCGGTCCTCCAGCTTGCGCTTTATTTCGTCAATATCCACAATCTTTTCCTTTTTGCTATTGCTGCACAATATACCATTTACGCCGCATTATGACGCTTGACAAGCCTGTTTAGCGGGTTTAGGCATTGGATGCGGGGTTTAGAGCGCGACCCGCCGCGCAAGCCCAATGGGCAGAAAGAGAGCAAGATATGAGCTTGATGGCAACGATTGCCAAGCCGGAGGATCGGCCTGTTATGGTCACGATCTGCGGCGATAGCGGCATGGGCAAAACCAGCCTTGCCGCGACATTCCCGAAACCTATCTTCATCCGGGCCGAGGACGGTTTGCAATCTATCCCGGTTGCAACGCGCCCGGATGCGTTCCCCGTTCTGACTGAGGCGGCGCAATTGTGGGATCAGCTTAAGGCGTTGATCCATGAGCCGCATGAATATCAAACGCTGGTGATTGACAGCGTTACCGCCTTGGAGCGGCTATTCTTGGCCGATGTTCTGGCAAGCGATCCGAAGGCCAAGAGCATCAATCAGGCGCTTGGTGGCTATGGTGCAGGAACTGCGGCGATTGCCGCAATGCACCAGCGCGTTCGCAAGGCAGCAGGTCTGTTGAATACGCGGCGCGGGATGCATGTTGTTTTCGTGGCCCATGCTGATGTGGAAACGATGCGCCTGCCGGATAGCGATGACTACATGCGCTACAGCCTGCGCCTGCCCGCCAAGAGCCTGCCGCCCTATGTTGACGATGTGGACGTTGTGGGCTTCCTGAAACTTGTGACTTACACCAAGGGCGACGAAGGTGAGCGCAAGAAGGCTATCAGCACGGGCGACCGTCAATTGATTGTTCACGCAAGCGCCGCGAATGTCAGCAAGAACCGCTATGGCATCACTGAGCCGATTGATTTTGAACCCGGCGAAAACCCGCTTGGCAAAGTCATTCCGGCCTTGGGCGGCGCTGATATTGTCGAAGGTGAAAGCTGGCTTGGCGATGTTGCGACAGATGAAAATGTGCAAGGCGGGCAATCCCGCAAGGCGCGCAAAACAAGTCAACCTGAAACAGAGGAGGCCGTTTGATGGGCTTTTGGGATCTTAGCGAAGGCGGCAACGCCGCTGATACTGGCACAGAATATGAAATCCCCGGAGGCGGGAACTTTGACCCCATCCCGAACGGGTCGAGCGTTCTGGCGATTGTGGACAAGGCCGAATGGGCCAATTCGCAGAAAGACGGAAGCGGCGCGGATTATGTGAAGCTGACATGGTCGATTGTGTCGCCTGACGAATACAAGAACCGCAAGATTTTTCACAAGCTTTGGGTGACTGATTTTGACCCATCTGCCAAGGATCAGGACAAGGCGACAAAGAAGCGTGACAAGGCGCGCCGGATGCTTGCGGCGATTGACGCAAACGCGGGCGGAAAGCTGACCAAGAAAACGGGCATTCCGTCCGATGATGATCTGGCATTTGCGCTTTGCAATAAGCCGATGATTATCACGCTGATGGTATGGGAAATGGATGACCGCAGCACGGGCGGCACGGTTTCCGGCAATTGGGTTTCGGCTGTTGCTCCGAGGTCCGCTGGGATTGATGTTAAGCCTGCACCTGCACCGAAACAGCAATCGCGGCAATCGGCACCTGCCAGCCGTGATCTGGACGATGAAATCCCGTTCTGAGCAAAAAAAAGGCCCGCGCAGTTTGAATTGCGCGGGCCAGTTCAGGGAGTAACCACAATGAGATTTGGAGGCTAGACGATGACGGAACCCCAGTCAACTATTGAACAGCGAAGCCCGGAATGGTTTGCAGCACGGCGCGGGCTTGTTACAGCGTCCAGCGTGGGCGGCATCCTGGGCGTTGCGCCTTACGCCACGCGGGCCGATATAATGCGGCGCATGGTGCGCGATGCTATGGGCGCGGAAAGCGAATTTACTGGCAACATCGCGACCGAATACGGCAACAACAATGAAGCCGGGGCCTTGATTGAATTTGAGATGGAGACGGGCGCTACCGTTAATCCTGTCGGCTTTATCACGCGCGAGGATTGGGCGGGGTGCAGCCCGGACGGATTGATCGGTGAAGATGGTGGGCTTGAGATTAAATGCCCGTTTTCCATGCGCAAGGATGACGGAAAGCCGTTCAAGTCACTGCGGGATCAACCGCATTACTATGCGCAGGTGCAATTCAGCTTGTGGGTGACGCAGCGCAGCTTCTGGCATTTTTACCAGTGGTCGCCTACGCAAACCGCGCATGAAATGGTTTCGGTTGATCTGGATTGGCAGGCTGAAAATCTGCCGAAGCTGCGGCAATTCTATGCTGAATATCTGCACGAACTGGAAAACAACGCGGATGAATATCTGGCCCCAAAGCGTGGCGAGATTGACACGCCGGAGGCGCACAGGATCATGGCTGAATATGACCAGATATTGGAAGCGATTGACCGGGCGACACAGCGCAAGGCCGAATTGATTGCCGAAATGGTGCGGATTGCTGGCGATAAAAACGCGGTATTCGCGGGGCGCAATCTGACAAAAGTGGATCGCGCCGGGTCGATTAACTATGCCAAGGCGTTAAAGGCCATTGCGCCGAATGCTGATCTGGAGCCATATCGCGGGAAGCCGTCCAGTTCTTGGCAGGTGAAGTGATGGGCAAACGTGAAATCAACAAGCTTGACGGCATAAACCTTGACCAGCTTCCTGTCGGGAAGCACTGCGACGGTGGCGGGCTTTGGCTCGTGAAGCGTGAGGATGGCGGGGCGCAATGGGTGAACCGGGTTACAGTTAACGGGAAAAGGCGCGAGCTTGGACTTGGATCTATTCCAGCGGTATCGCTCCAATCCGCAAGGGATATTGCGAGACGAAATGCTATTCTTGCAAAAACAGGAACCGTTGCAATGCCTGACGCTCTCACAAGAATATCTTTAAGCGGGAATGATGCGCCAGAATTGGCGGCAATGAAAATTGAGTATGCAGAAACCCTTGATGCAATTGACATGGCAACGGATCGTGCAAAAGACTTGTATGCAATGATTGCATCATACAAGGCAAAGGCAGAGAAATGATCCTTCGCCCATACCAACAATCTGCCGTTGATGCGGCGTGGCAATTCATGCGCACCAGTGTTTCGCCGTTCTGCATTGAGGCGGCAACAGGCGCGGGCAAGTCGCTAATGATTGCCGATCTTGCGCGCCGGGTAAACGAGGCCACGGGCAAGCGGATATTGTGCCTTGCGCCAAGCGCCGAACTGGTGGTGCAAAACCGCGAGAAATACCTTGCCACGGGCAATCCTGCATCGGTGTTTTCCGCAAGCGCTGGCGGCAAGGAATTGCGGCATCCGGTTGTTTTCGGATCACCGTTGACAGTCAAAAACAGGATCAGCCGTTTCGGCGCTGAATATGGGCTTGTGATTGTGGATGAATGCCACGGCCTAACGCCTACGCTTATCAGCATCATTGACGCGATGCGCGATGCAAACCCCAATCTGCGGGTTTGCGGCATGACTGCCACGCCGTATCGGATGGGATCAGGCTATATTTTCAGGATGCATCCTGACGGATCAATCAACGGCGACGACACGGCGCGCGATCCGTATTTCGTCAAATGCGTGTACAAGGTGCAGGCGCGGGAATTGATTGATCTAGGCTATCTCACGCCGCCCGTGATCGGCGGTGTCGGAGCGGATGGCTATGACACGGGCGCTCTTGTGGCTAACAGCATGGGCAAGTTTGACGCGGCGGCGGTAGATCAGGCTTATCACGGGCACGGGCGCAAGACTGCCGCAATCGTGGCAGATGTTGTGGCGCAATCGCGCGACCGCCAAGGCGTCATGTTCTTTGCCGCAACCGTGCAACATGCGCGCGAGATCATGGCAAGCTTGCCGCCTGCACTATCCCGCATTGTGACGGGTGATACGCCCAAGAAAGAGCGGGATGCGATCCTGAAGGCGTTCAAGGCGCGGGCTGTCAAATACCTCGTGAATGTGTCGGTGTTAACCACTGGCTTTGACGCGCCGCATGTGGACGTAATAGCTCTTTTGCGCAAAACGGAAAGCGTGGGGCTATTGCAACAGATCATCGGGCGCGGGCTGCGGTTGTGTGAAGGCAAGAGCGATTGCCTGATATTGGATTACACGACAAATCTGGACGACCATTGCCCGGATGGTGATCTGTTTGCGCCCGTGGTCAGGGCTGGGAAGGCTGCGGCTGAGGGTGGAGGCATGAAGTGCGTTTGCCCGGAGTGCAGCTATGAAAATGAGTTTTCCGCCAAGGTTGATTTGCTGGAATACAAAAAAGACGCGGCTGGATATTGCCTTGATCTGTACGGCGCGCGGGTCATGACGGAATACGGGCCACTGTCTGGCCATTGGGGGCGGCGTTGCTTGGGCTATGTTCAAGGCGGGCGCATGGGTGAATACATCCGCTGCGGTTATCGCTGGACTAGCAAGGAATGCCCGCATTGTGAGGCTGCGAATGACATTGCGGCGCGGTATTGTTGCGAATGCAAAGGCGAAATCATAGACCCAAATGATAAGCTGATTGCGGATTTCAAGGCGCTAAAGCGTGATCCGACACAAAAGCAAACGGATGAAGTTGTGCGGATGGAATGCAAGCCGGGGGTTTCGCGCGCTGGAAATCCGACGATCCGCATTGAATGGGTGACGCCATTCCGGCAGTTTACGACATGGCTGCAACCTGATGCGACACACAGCAAGGGTCAGGCGCAATATGCGCTTTGGCACAATGCCACGAATGGCGGCGAGGATATGCCTAAGACTGTGACCTATCGCAAGAACGCTGACACGGGCTTTTTCGACGTATTCGGATACAACGCCCCGGCGGATCAGGAACCCAAGCAAAAGGAGATGCATTTGAATGCGGCTGAATAACCTGCCGAAAGGCGTTCTTGCATATGGCGACCAGAACTTTCGCGGCAAATGCCCGACCGAGGCGATTGAACAGGTATCTTTTTTCAATCGGCTGCGGCGCGAATATCCTGAGACATGGGGGGCGATTGCTGTTCATGTCCGCAATGAAGGTCTGAAAACGCGTGGGCAGTTTTCCAGCGTGGCGAAACATGCGGCGGAAGGCATGACGCCCGGAGCGGCTGACATATTGATCCCGGCGCGAGTGGCTTTCGTTTGCGAGTTAAAACGGCGCGACAGAACTCAAAGCGCATGGCAGGAATGGCAGGAGGCATATTTGGGCGCGGCTGCGAAGGCTGGTGCGTTTGCTTGCGTAGCGCTTGGGTGCGATGCGGCATGGGAAGCGTTTGAGGATTGGCGCAATGCCCTATAACTGCGCCCCTAGCGTCCAGCGTCCGAGCGATGAATTGGAGGCTTTACTCATGGGCAGGATTGCGTGGGACGATGCGCCGGAAGCCATACGATCATGGGCGCGGAAACCGATCTTCGACGCGGCACAAGAGTTGATCGCCATGCCTGACAAGGGAACCCGCCGAAATGCGCTTGGCAAAATCCCCGCGCCGATTAGGCCGATGGTAGAGGCTGAGATTTTGCGGCTGTGGAAAATGCGATGATGTGCGCTTTCTTGTTGCAAGTTTTTCCGCAATATGCAAAAAAAGACGGGCGCGGAGTAATCTCAACGCGCCCGCCTCGTTAGGCGCGGAAACCCCTTAACGCGCCATGGCGTAAACATAGCACGAAATCAGGCGAAAGGAAGCCCCATTGTCATTGATTGAATATCGCGAATACATCGCTCGGAAAAAGACGCTGGATGTAAAGTCTGGCTTTTCACCGTCACTGATAAACGCAAGCGCCAAGGCGCACCAAAAAACGGTTTTGGAATTTGCAATCAATCGCGGCAAGTCTGCGGCATTCCTTGACACTGGCCTCGGGAAGTCGCTGATTGAATTGGAATTCGCGCGGCAATGCGCAGAGGAAACGGGCAAGCCATCACTGATCCTGACGCCGCTTGCGGTTGCTGGGCAGATGGTATCCGAAGGCCGCAAGTTTGGCATTGATGCGCGGCAAATCCGCGACCAGTCGCAAGTCGGTTCCGGCATCATGGTCGCGAATTATGAGCGGTTGCAGAAACTTGATCCGTCATGCTTTGGCGCTGTTGTTCTGGACGAAAGCAGCATCCTGAAAAGCTTTGCTGGCAAGACCCGCATCATGCTCATGGATGCGTTTGCGCAAACGCCGTTCAAGCTTGCAGCAACGGCAACCCCAAGCCCGAACGACCATACGGAACTTGGGAACCATGCTGAGTTCTTGGGCGTGATGCGTCAGCAAGAAATGTTGTCCAAGTGGTTTATCAATGACACCAGCACGGCAAGCCAAGACTGGCGATTGAAAGGCCACGCGGTAGATGACTTTTGGCAATGGGTTGCAAGCTGGAGCCGTTGCGCAACGATGCCAAGCGATATTGGCGGCGATGATGATGGATATATCCTTCCTGGCATTGATCGCCATATGCACGAGGTTGAGGCTGACAGGTCGCACGACACACAAGGCATGTTGTTTCGCATTCCTGAAATGTCGGCCACGTCATTTCATGCTGAAAAGAAACTGACGCTTGTTCAACGGTGCGAACGCGCTGCCGAACTGGCAACCCATGACAAGCCCGTCACTGTATGGTGCGAAACCAATGACGAAAGCGCGATGCTGGCAAAGATCATTCCGGATGCTGTTGAAATCCATGGTTCACTTGATGCTGACGAAAAAGAGCGGCGGCTGTTTGGTTTTGCGAATGGTGACTTCCGCGTGATTGTTACCAAGCCGAAGATTGCAGGTTTTGGGGTAAACTGGCAGCATTGCGCCCATGCTGTTTTTGCATCGATCAGTTTCAGTTATGAGCAGCACTATCAGGCCGTGCGCAGGTCGTATCGGTTTGGACAGAAAGAAATCGTGCGAAATGACATTGTAATTAGTGACACTGAGCGCAGCATATGGGATGCTGTGAACGTCAAGGGCGCGAAGCACGATGAAATGAAACGGCGCATGGCTGATGCTATGCTAAAGGCGCAATCGACATCAGAAACCCGCGTGAAATATGAACGGCCAATTGAACTGGCCTTTCCCGAATGGATCAGAACAGAGGAACCCTGCACATGAAGCAACCTGAATATCACGGCGATGGATGGGCAATCCACAACAGCGATTGCATTGAGGGCATGTACGCCATGCCGGAAAACAGCATTGATCTGGCGATATTTTCGCCGCCGTTCGGTGATCTGTTCGTCTATTCCGACAGCGAACGCGATCTTGGCAACGCAGGAACAGGCCAGACATTTATCAACCAATACAAGTTTTTCGCGGATGCATTGACGCGGGTCATGAAGCCCGGTCGCATTATCTGCGTTCATTGCACAGACCTGCCGATGCGCAAGGGCCGCGATGGGGCGATTGGGCTGCAAGACTTCTCTGGCGATTTGATCAAGGCTCACACTGACGCTGGCATGATCTACCATGGCCGCGCGACGATCTGGAAAGATCCGGTTACTGAAATGCATCGCACCAAGGCTCTGGGTTTGCTGTACAAGCAGATCCGCAAAGACAGCGCCATGAACCGCGTGGGAATGCCTGACTATATGCTGTTTTTCCGCAAGGATGGCGATAACCCTGACCGGATTGAACATGCTGCGCCGGGTGATATTGATGCGGCATTGCCTATCGCGCGCAAGTGGCTGGAACATATGCGCCGCGAATGTCTGTGCGGAAATATCCCGGATGATGCTGTTTTGGCTGAATTGGTGAAACATGCCGAATTTGACGTTTACGAATGGCAAAAACTGGCAAGCCCTGTATGGATGAACATCGATCAAGGAAAAGTCCTGAATGGCTATCGCAAGGCCAAGGGCGAGGCGGATGAACGGCATGTATGCCCGTTGCAGCTAGACACGATTGAGAAGTGCTTGCGTCTGTATAGCAAGCCTGGCGATGTCGTCATGGACCCATTCAACGGCATTGGATCGACGGGGTTTCAGGCTGTGAAAATGATGCGGCGCTATTTGGGCTTTGAATTGAAATTTGAATATGCGGAACAGGCAAACGAAAACCTGCGCGATGCCGAAAGATCAGTCGGAACACTATTCAGCGAGGCCGCAGAATGACACACATCATCCCGTTTAAAGGGCAATCATTTTCGTCGCATCGGCAATGGGTGAGTACCGCATCCAGATGCCTGACCCGCCACTCAAAATACAATAATACGCAGCACGGCGACAAAAATGGGTATCGCGGTGAGCATTTCACAGCGATGTGCTTTGACCAAAAACTGCGCCGCGTAACGTGCGGCAAGGATTTTCGCATAGCGGAAGAGGAAGGCACTTTCCCGGTTTTTTGGATTTGGCCAGATCAGATCCCTGAATTGATTGCCGAACTTGTCGCCGCAAAAAAGGAAACCGCAGAATGACACATGACGTAAACCGCTGGCATGCGAATGCCTGCCCAGAACTGCGCAATTCTGGCGACACAATTAGCGCGCATCAAAAGCGCTGCGGGGCGTTGATCCGGCAGCTTTGGCCTGATGCATCTGACGAATTGGTGCGGATGGCGGAATGTCACGACGAGGCCGAGAAGATGATTGGCGATATGCCATACCCTGCCAAGCGCGATTTTCCGGCGCTTGCGACTGTGTATGAAATGGCAGAGCGCCAAGTAATGCGCGGCATGGGCCTGCCTATGCCGGAGCATGGCATTGATAGCGACAAGATCAAGCTGGTGGACAGGATCGACGCCTATCGCTGGATGATGCTACATGCGCCACGGCTTGAAGCCGATCAGGAGTGGGAGGATGCTCTGGCCCGCATCATCGGCTTGGCAAATCGCCTGTACATCAGCACTCCGCGCATCACGGCGCTAATCAAAGGCGAGGACGACAATGGGTAATCGCGGCCCAAACCCGGAAACTGTGGAGCGTGATGCCGAGATTGTCAGGCTCTACAGCAAAGAGCTGATGCGCAAGATCGACATTGCCCGCAAGCTGAAGCTGGATCAATCAATCGTTTCGCGGGTGCTGTCATCGGTCCCGTCTAACAAGCGTCTAACGATCACGCGGGCGCGGGCTATGGGGTTGCTGTTCGGATCATCGAAGCATGTTAGCGATGATGCGATGCAATACGTTTTCGCGCGGATCAAGGGCGATGAAACAATCACTGCTTGCCTTTCGCGGCTGGCGGTGGAATTGTCAAAACACGAAACCCGAAAGGAAACCCGATGAGTGATGATCTTGTGAAGCTATTGCGCCGCCCATACGGCAGCCTGACTGGCGGTGAGCGCCAAGCTGTTGCCGACCGCATTGAGGAACTGGAGGCGAAGGTCCGCGAAAGCGCCCTTTCCGAACTGTCAGCATTAGGCCAAGCCTCTGAGGCATACATCGCGCAGAAAGAGGCAGAGGCCAAGCTGGAGAAGTCGCTGGATGCTTTGGATCATTATAGGAGCTGCATTGAGGCTGGGCTTGTGCCGACCAGTCGCTACGCTCACGATGCCATCGCAACAATCAAAGGAACCCAGGAATGAAACTGAACATTGAACAAAAGACCCTTGCCGCAACACTCAAGCGGCTGTCATCCATTGTTGAAACGCGCAACACCATCCCGATCTTGGCGAACGTGGCACTTACCGCCGCCGATGGCGCGTTGACGCTGACTGTCACCGATCTGGATATTCAGGCAACCGCGACCATTGCCGCAACTGTTGAGGCTGATGGCGCTTGCACGGTTGGCGCTAAGATGCTGGCAGATATTGTCAGCAAACTGCCAAGCGGCGGGCTGGTGTCATTGGATTGGGCGCAAGACAAGATTAAGATCAGCGCGGGCCGTTCCAAGTTTGAACTGTCCACCCTGCCGATTGAAGATTTCCCGCAGCTGGCAAGCGATACTTTCGCGGCATCTTTTGACATTGCCGCCGATGATCTGGCAGCGCTTTTCGGAGCTGTCTTTGCAGCGTCCAGCGAGGAAGCGCGGTATTACCTGCAAGGGGTTTATCTGCACCAGATCGACGGGCAGACGGTTGCGGTTGCGACCGATGGTCACCGCTTGGCCCATGTTTCGCGCGGTGTTTCATGCCCCGATTGCCCCGGCGTGATCGTACCGCGCAAGACCGTGCTAGAGGCGGCAAAGAGCCTCGCTGAGGGGCAAGTCACTGTTTCGGTATCAGATACCAAGATCCGCTTTCAAGCCGATCACTTCACGCTCCTGTCAAAGGTGATCGACGGTACCTTCCCGGATTACACGCGCGTCATTCCGGCGGCGAACAAGGGCAAGGCGACATTTGACGCTGACGATATGCGGACGGTCATTGATCGCGTGGTCGTGGTTTCCAGCGAAAAAACGCGGGCTGTGAAGCTGTCGATTGCGCAGGACTGGATTGAGGTCAGCAACAGATCGCCGCAATCCAGCGCATCGGATGGCGTCACAGCCGGGATTGATGGCGCGGATGTTGAGATTGGCTTCAACGGCGCGTATTTTTCCGAGGCATTGCGGCAAATGTCCGGGCTTGTGACGATGCAGTACAGCGGGCCAGGTGATCCCGTGATCCTGTCTGCTAGTGCTGGTGCGAAATACATCGTCATGCCGATGCGGGTTTGA
>Ga0099847_1000344_pt1 | contig 15895 bp, 36 predicted proteins | sample CB_VirMetaG_2_FD_78178 | JGI IMG/M metagenome (GOLD analysis project Ga0099847, IMG submission 78178) | Freshwater to marine saline gradient viral communities from Chesapeake Bay - CB_1504_2 Viral MetaG | ecosystem: Environmental > Aquatic > Marine > Coastal | place: USA: Chesapeake Bay...
ATCTTTTAATAAAAAAGGAAAAGCATATAAATCAGCTAAAAGACAAGCTGATAAAAAGTTTGGGAAGAAAGTAAGTCTTTATAAGAACATCTTTATTTCTAAAGCTATTAAAAAATATAAACCGAGAAAGAAAAAATGAGTTTTATAGATATAAACAATATGTCATTTGGATTAGCAATTCAAAAGGGATTAGTTAATAATTTTTCTGGTGTTCAAAAATTTGGATTGAATACTGCTGTTGGAAGTGGTGCATTTGAAACTGTATGGGACGGAGATAATATTTATACTTACGCACCATCTTCAGGAACTGCTACTGCAACTTCATCTGATACTGGTTCTGACAATAATGGTACAGTTAAAATATTTGGTTTAGACTCTAATTACGATCTAGCAGAAGAAACTTTAACAATAGGTGGTAGTGCTGGAACAGTATCTTTTTCAAGAGTATTTAGAGCATTAATGGTTAATGCAAATACTGGAAATACAAATGTAGGCACAATAACAATCACAGTATCATCAACATCTGTAGCTTTAATAAGACCAACATATGGTCAAAGTTTAATGTGTGTCTATACAATACCAAGAAATTACAAAGGTTATATTTTACAATTAGATTTAGGAAGTTCTAAAGATTTAGAAAATGAAATAAGATTTATTACAAAAGAAATAGATAATGGAAATGCTTGGAATACAAAAGCATTTATAACTACAAGAGGTGGATTTGTAGAAAAAAACTATCATGTTCCAATCGTATTACCATCTAAAACTGATGTTGAGATAGTTGCAAAAGCTAGTGCTACTTCTTCAGTAAGTGCTGGATTTGAATTAATACTTGAGAAAGTAGTTCAAAGCTAATGACTAAAAGACCTAGAACAACTGGCGAACATATCGTTGCTCTCTATGGTCATATAACAGGATTAAAAAAAGATATAATTACAATTAAAGATAATCACTTATCACATATGCATCAAGATATTGAAAAAATAGATGATAAGCTTGATAAAAAATTTGATGCCATGATTAGTTGGTTGATTGGTGGAGTAGGTGCAATTGCTATTTTGTTCTTAGCACAAATACTTTACTTTTTATCAAAATAGTAATACAACACAAAATTGAATTATGCACAATAGAATCTTAGTCATTTCAGATATGCACGTGCCTTATCATCATCAAGATTCTATTAGATTTTTAAAAGAAATAAAAAAAGAATTTAAACCAGATACAATTGTTAATATAGGCGATCTATTAGATTTCCATGCAATCAGTATGCATGAACATAACCCAGATTTATATTCAGCTGGACATGAATTAAAACAAGCAAGAATTTATATAAAACAATTAGAAGATATATTCCCTGATATGACAGAAGTAGATTCAAACCATTCTAGCTTGGTTTATAGACGAGCATTAAAGTTTGGAATGAGTAAAGAATTTTTAAAAGATTATGGAGATTTTTTGGGAACTAAAAAATGGAAATGGGTAGATGATTTAGTTTTAACAATGTCAAATGGACAAAGATGTTTTTTTACGCATGGTCGTAGTGCAGATGTTTTAAAAACTTCTCAAGCTATGGGCATGAGTTGTGTTCAAGGGCATTACCATACAAAGTTTGTAATATCTTGGTGGGCTAATCCTGATAATTTGTTTTTTGGAATGAACGTGGGGTGTTTGATAAACCAAAAATCCATGGCTTTTAATTACGCAAAAAATTTTAAAACTAGATTTATATTAGGTTGTGGTATAATAATTAATGGAATACCACGATTATTACCAATGGTATTAGATAATTCAGGAAAATGGATAGGAAAGATAGTATGACCTCAAATAAGCTTAAAAATACCCTTTTAAAGAGCCATAGAGCCCCGCAGAACGACGATTCAGCTTTTTCGACCCAAGTATTAGGGAATCATTACAAATCGCTTAAAATACAGCCTTTAGAGTATTCTATGGCAAATGAATTTAATGCGTGTCAAACTCATGTGGTAAAATACATATCTAGGTACAATAAAAAATGGAAAGATAAAAAAGATCAAATTAAAGATTTAGAAAAAGCAAAGCATGTAATTGATATGCAAATAGAATTATTAAAGAAAGAATAAAATGTACTTGAAAATTTTAGGAATGGGATTAAAAACCTTTTCGCACATTTACCAAAATAGGCAGAAAACAAAAATGTTAATTTCTGATGCAGAAAAAATGCACGCAGAAAAAATGGCTCGAGGAGAAATTGAATATACACAACTTATTAAATCTGATCAGCAAAATTCGTGGAAAGATGAATTTGTACTTATTCTCGTATCTTTGCCTATTCTTTTATTGGTGTACTCTGTTTTTTCTAATGACCCATTAATGAAAGAAAAGTTAGATTTATTTTTTCAATACTTTAATGAACTACCTATGTGGTTTCAAATTTTATTTGTATCTGTTGTTGGTGCTATTTATGGCATAAAAGGTACAGAATTAATCAAAAGAAAATAGTCGCATTTAAAATTACAATCCATTAAAATATAATAATGGATAAGATTAAAGTAGATGCAGTAATTACAAATTTGGAGCTTCAATTAGAAACAGCAAATAACCCATATGGTTCTTTTGTGTCTTTTCGTTTTGTTGATACGTTTCCATCTTTTCCAAAAGTCAATGAAATGGTTTCTGAAATTAAAAAAAGAACTGATGTGGATTTAGTTGATTATGAATTTACTTATACTGGCATACATGAAGATACAGATTTAACTCATTTAGTAATTACAAGAAATTAGTTATGGGGGATTTCTCCCCCACAATATTATTTAGTAAGTTTTTCGATTGCTAGATTATTAATAGATTGTTGTTTTAAATGATCACAATATGAATGACCATTTTTCGCTTCAACTTTTGAATAAAGATATAATTTCTTTTTATCAGAAAGTTCTTTTTTAACTTTCATATATCTTTCATCATTAGTAGCTTTAACTTTAGCAAGAGAAACAGATAAAGATTCATTAGTCATTTTTTCATTAACGACATAATCAAAAACTTCTTCTGCTTGGTCTTTAACTTCATCATATTCTATTTCAGCTTTTACTAATCGCTTATCTAAAGCATCAACATAAGCTAATATTCTATGAGGGTCAAAAACCTTTGGTCTAACCTCTATATATTTAGGCTCACTACTCATTAACCTAGTTCTTGTTCGTATTGATCTGGGTTAAAATCAGTTGGACTTTCTTTAGCCCATTCTATTTCACTATCTGGAAGTTTATCATCAGTTAGTTCATAACCTTGATAGTTTTGTGGCATAGATTGTGCAATAGGTTTTGGTTTATTATAGCCAGCAGTATTATAAGGTTTAACCATATAAAAAACTATAGCTTGTTCTTTACCATTACTCCATTGAGTAGCTTGACCATCTTGAGTTTTGCTACCCCATTTTCCTACAAATCCAGCTTGAATGTATTTCTGAATTTGTGGAGAATTTAACCATTCATGTATTTGATCTAATCTATATAGCTTTTTAGTTAAGCTACATTGAAATTGAGATTTAGTTGATGATGCTTGGAACTCAAACTTAGGGGATTGTTTTCCTGTGCTATACATCTTGAGAGTTAAACCTGCGAAAGGCAAGTTTTGTTTTTGTGTTTGCATGTTTTTCCTTTTTGTTTCATGTTTTTATTTTTGTTTATGTATTTCCTTTGCAATGCAAATATGCATAGCACCTAGAAACGCATTAAACATTTGTTTATTTAAAGGAAGTTCTTTAACCTCAATCTTTCCATCTTTTTTAGGCAGTCTAATAATTAGACCTTTGGAAATTTTAAGTTTAGTTTCTTCCTCATATGCTTCTTTATACGCATTTAACTGTAAAGTATAGTCAAACGATATATGATTACTTGTTTTAATATCTGCCAAAATAAGATTACCTTTCTTATCTTTTAAAACAAGATCAAGAGTACCAGCATAATTGTATTTTTTAGAGTAGATTTTTTTCTCTAATTCTACAACTTTATACTCTTGGTTCTTCCACCAATCTAAAAAAAGGTTCCAGCAATTGATAACCTTTTCATCTGATTGTTTTGGAATTTTTTTACCTTTTAGAAAGTCTTCAATCAAACCATGAACAACTGTTCCAACAAGTCCAGCATCTTTTTTAACTTCTTCTGTCTTGTTTTTTGCTTGATCAATTATTCTTTCTAGCATAACTCTATCAATCATTTCTCCATTATCTAATTTATGATTAATAAGAGCCTTTATTTCTCTTATAGGTGTAGCAACCAACCAACCAGTTAATTCTGGTTTAGGAATACCATTACCACATATTCCAGTTACACTTTCCACTTTTTTACCTTCATGATAATAAATATGTTTATCATCATCAAAGTCTAAAGTAAGACCATTTTTCAACTTATGTTTTATATACATGTTTTTCCTTTTTAGTTAAGACGTTCTAATAATTGCGTAATGTCATACTTATAATATTTAGTAAGACAAAACAATTTAGACACATCAGTTTTTATACCTTTTTCAAATTTATATAAATCAAAAATTGAATTAAAGTATATCTTATTGTCTTCTACTACTGCTTCTGCAGTAATATTTTTTTCAAGCCTTATATTTTTAAATTTAAGACCTATAATTTGATTAAATAATTTAGCATTAGGTTTAGTTTTAAAATCTTCAACCATGCCTTTAATCATATAATCAGATTTAATTAGTTTATTCATATTTACCTTTCTAATTTAAAACTGAATGACCACGATTATTTAAACATTTACGATACAAGGCTTCATACTTTGTATCAAGAGTAGGACTAATTGACCAATATAAAATGTTACTAACAAAATTAACATTTTCTTTAGCAATAGTTTTACAATGCTGTAAATCATTTGTAAGTTCTACTGCTTTTGGTTCATTAAAAGTACCACTACGACCCGATGTATCAACAACAGGATTATACGCACAACCTTGTACGAATATAATTAAACATAGCCATTTTAACATATTTCTCCTTTTCTATTTTCAATTGTTTTTTATAACTTCTATAAGATAATGCTTCAGTAATTTTTGGCATTATTTCATACACTTCAACAAAGTATGGATTCATATCACTAAAAGTCCAATGACGTCTTTTAGAAATACGATTTATAATATCCAGTCTTCTGTCTTTAATCGCTTCTGTTTGTGCTATTTTGTTGATCACCATTTTTTGCTACCTCCATATCTAGTTCAACTATTTTTGCTTCAGTTTTATTTATTTTTTCATTAAGGATATTTCTTAATTCATAAAGAGTAAATAACCTTTCAGTTAGTTTTGATCTTTTATTTATATCCCTAAACTCTTTAGCTAAATCAACCATATTATTACTCCTATTGTTACGATTGATAAAATTGTAATTGTAAATGCCTTTACATATCTACGATGTATTGGCTTACCATTTATTATCATAGTTACCTTTCTTGGTGGGGAATTGCACCCCACCTATTGATTGATTTATATTCTTACTTGATTTAAGTTATTTGAAAAAATAATCATACCACCAAGCTCTTGTAAAAACCTTGCTCTGTCGTCAGTTTTACTTTCTTCATTAGCAAGATTAGTTACAGCATTAGCTAATTCATATTTTGAAACAACAAAATCCTCTCCAACATAATGATTTAGTCTTTCAAAAATACCAGCACGTTCATCATCTGAAATGCTTTGTTTTTTAGCTAATTGGATTATCTGATGAGAGTTAACTTTCTCATTAGTTGCCTGTTTTAATCTTTGAAGATTTTCTTCAAAAACTTCTGGATTACTAACTAAATCCAATTGTTGGTGCATTTTATCAATGATAGATTTCCACTGTTCATCATCTTCAGCATTAATAAGCATTTTACCAACATGCTTTGCATAAAACTGATTAAGATAACTAGGTGCTACCATTCCATTAGTACAAACCAATCTATATACAAAAGGTTTAATGATTAATGAACCACTACCTACTTCTGAATTAGTAATAGTAATACCACCTTGAACAATATCACCTTTAACTACTTCTCCTTCTAATTTTGGAAGAACAGCAGTAATGTTCATATTATCTCTATCGTAATATGAATATTTTAATTCAGCGTTCATATCCATTAATCTATCTAAAGTATGATTAGCAACATTATCAATATCAATTCTTTTATATCGATTTGATAAAATTGCTCTTGCTTCATTAAGAGGTTCAGTATCATAGGTTCTAAGCATTAACTCTTTCTCTTTAGTATTTTTAATCCAAAAATTTAGATTATGAGAAACAAGTTCCTGACTTACAGGCAAACATTTAGAAATATATTTTGTACCAATTTCTAATTTATTACATAAATGATTTAAAGAATTATCATTTAATGTATATTCTCCTGTTGTTAAATGATCTATCTCTATACTTGGATAAACATAGTCATTTGTATTAACTTTTATACTTTTTAAATTAATAAGATAATCTCTTTTATTAGAAGTATCATGATTAATTTTTCTAAGCATATCTTTTATATCTTGTCCTTTTTTCATTTATTTTCCTTTTAGTTATAATTGATGTGGCTGACATCATCAGTACCTACTAACCATAGTAGATATAGGCGGGAAATGATCCGCCTTTCGTCTTACATCATTAAATAATCTATAGTCCATTTGAAACCACCTAAAAAAAAATAGGCAAATAACAAAGCAATAGTTACATACTCTAAAACATCAACGATTTTTTTCATGATTATTCCTATTTATTTAAATGATTTACTGGGATAACTTTACCAGCAATACAAATATTATGACCAAGGTCAGTTTTAATTATTTGACCTACATCAGTATTCCAAATTTTATTAGTTAAAACTTCTGCTTCATCTAATAAAGTATTAAAATCGCTACCAACCAACCAACAAAATTCCGATTTACAATAATCAAATAAATCTTGTTTTGTTTTAAAGAATTTAACTTTAATTAAATTACCTGTTTTGATATTTATTTTTATCATTTTTTCTCCTAGTTATAGTTTTTCGTATTTTAGCTAACATCATCAGTGTAACTTGCTAAAGGTTACAGAAACTATTATAGTAAAAATACTAGATTGTAGGTCTAAACACACACTCTCCGAGGTTCCCCATGAATTATGAAACAAATTATTTCTCAGTCAAAACTTAGAATTAACTTCCATGGCTCTGAATTGGTTTTTATGAGTTTATAGAATAGTACCAATTAAACATTTTCTAGTTATATTAAGACTTTATATTGCCAAGCTTTAATGTAAATAACTTATTTATCGTTAAAAATAACGATTTTTAATCAATTTTTTAAATCTAATAAATAATATTAAAAAAAGTAAATTAATTAATGATACCTACGGTTTTATTTTTTATAAATTGCATTTAATGTTTAAATCGGTTAAAGATAAATTGAGTATATTCTTTTATGCTCCCTTTCTAGTTATAAATGGGGAAAGTTTTTTACCGATTTCTTTCCCCACAACTCACAGGAAAATACATGGATAAACGATTCAAAATAGCATCTATGCTTATTGCATATCGCTATGCAAAAAACAAAACACAAACAGATATTGCAAATATTTTAAAAGTTACTTTTCAACAAGTTCAAAAATTTGAAAAAGCTATAAATAAAATTGATGCAATTAAATTGTTAGAATTTTGTGAAGCATTAAATATCCCATTAAATCAATTTCAAATTGGAGATGCCTATCAAATTTTAGATGGTGCTGATATTTCAATTCTTACAAAAGAAAAAGCTATGTCAAAAATAGATAAACTAGAGGAGAACTATAATGATAAAAGTAGAAGTAACGAAGATATGGTTGGGAAAAGTATCGGTACGAGAGCATATATATAAAAAAGCTTTAAGAAAAAAAGAATCATTAGGCATAACTCATGGTAAAGAATACATGTTTATACCTTATGATAAATTAAAAACTGCAAAAAGTTATACTGATCAAAGTTTTAAAAGCAAATATAATGGCAAAGAATATAGACTTGTGGATTTTGATTGGAAGCCTTATAAAGAAGAAAATACAAATCAAGAGAAACTTTTATGATTGAAGATGATTTTATAGATATACCTAAAACTGATGAAACTCAACAATCAACTCCTGAAGAACAATATTTTTCTAGGTCTAAAAATACTTGGCTTTATGTTTCTGATATGTCAGATATGCATGTTCGCCGAGCATTTAAAAGATTATTGAGAATGATTAGACTTGGACAATTAATTGAGCTTTCTGATTATAAAGGTCAAACTAATAAAAATGATATACAAGTTGAATTAAATGCAATTGAAAATCATATATTTAAAATAAGGGATAAATTAAATGACTAAAAAAGAATGGGAAGAACATTGTAAATGGCTAGATACTTTTAGAGGTAAAACAATTACTTCTTATGATAAAACTGGTAATAAAAAAAACAAAAAAAATTCTTAGTTATTTAGAATTTAAACTAAATAAAGAATTAAACTATGAAGATACTTTTGAGAAAGATGATAAAATTAAAATTGAATATGAAAAATATTTAAATGAAATGGCAGAATTAAAAGAAGATCATTTTTTTGTTATTGATAAAAATAGAGCAAAACTATATGAAAATATGAAAAAAAAAGATAAAGAAAGATTTAGTAAATTAAGACAAATAGGTTGTGTTGCTTGTTCTAAATTAGGTAAATTTTCAGAACCAGTTATTCATCATATTAGAAAACATACTGGTATAGGATTAAGACCACCACATGATAAAACAATACCATTGTGTCCCGAACATCATAATATGGGCAATGAATCAATACATCTTAATAAAACAAAATTTGAAGAACTGTTCGGTACAGAACTTCATTTATTAGACGAAACAAACGATAAAATTAAACAACTAGAAAAAGGAGATATATTTTATGGAGAAGGAAACAAATAAATTTCATGCTTTGCAATTATTTACAGATACTTTCACAGCAGAAACAGTACATTTAACTAATAATAAAATAGGAATATATATAAGATTATTAAGTTTTGCTTGGACTAAAAATGCTAAACCATTTACAACTGAATCAGCTTATAGAATTTGCCAATGTATGAATGATCAATGTTGTATTGATGTTTATGAAATACTTGAAGAATTTTTTAAAGTTGACCAAGATAATAAAGACAGAAATAAAAAAACTTGGTTTCATAAAAGATTAGTACAAGAACATGAATATTTAACAGCAAAATATAAAAGAAAATCATCTGCTGGTAAAAAGGGAATGGAAATTCGTTACTCTTCTGTTAATAACAAAACGATAACCCCTATACCTATACCTAATCCTATACCTAATAATAATATATATGACCAATCCTTTGAAAAGCTTTGGAGTTTATTAAAGAAAAAAAGGGGCTCAAAATTTAAAGCACACGAAATATGGTTAAAAAATTATGAAATTATATCAGTTAATTCAGAAGAAAAAACTGCTGAAATTTATAATAATCAAATTAAACGTATTGAAGATGACAAATTTGTGCCACATTTTAGCACTTGGCTTTCTCAAAGAAGATGGGAAGTAGAAGATAGTCAAGAAATACCTGATTTAATTAATAGACTTAAAAATTTAGGCTATGTTTATAAAGGTTGTGAAGGTCAATTTGAATTGTTTACTAAAGGAGATAAAAACTATAAAATTGATAAATTTGATGAAAAACATCAAATTCAATTAATTCAATGAAATCAATTTTAAGAATATTTAAGTATTGCAGAAATAGAATAATTAAATTATCTATAGAAAATAAACAACTTAAATTACAAATTGAATATTTAAGGGCGACATTAACTAAAGATGAATATACAAAGCACTAATGAAATTAAAAACAATCTTGTATGGCAGAAGAAAAATCAAGGTTATTTTTAAGCCTTTAAAACATTTAGATGGTTATTTTGAAACAGAAAAACATTTACTTGTGATTGATAAAAATTTAAAAGGCATTGATTTATTTAATACAATTATTCATGAGTTTTTCCATATGATAATGTTTTACGAAAAAATTAATGTTAATGATCGTGGAGAAGAACCAGTTGCAATTGCAGTAGGAAATGGATTTACCAAGATATTTAAGCAAAATAAAAATTTATTTAGTTTATTATATAATATAATCAAAAATAAATAATGCAAATACAATCCAATAAAAACATTATTTTATCTATTGCTAAAAATTTACCAAAAAATGAATTAGATGAAATTATTGTAAAATTACAAAAAATATTATTGGACAAAATGTTTCCAAAAGATAAAAAAGGAGAAAGGCACATGAAAAAATGAAAATAGAAGAAGTAGATATTAACGAGATCATACCTTATAAAAATAATCCAAGAGAAATCTCACAAGAATCTATCACAAAAGTAGCAGAATCAATTAAACAATTTGGTAATAATCAACCTATAGTAGTTGATAATAATAATATAATTGTAGTAGGTCATACACGTTGGAAAGCACTTAAACAATTAGGTAAAACCAAGGCATTTATTATTAAAAAAGATTTTTCTAAAAATGACGCTATAGCTTATCGAATTATGGATAACAGATCATCTGAAAATAATAAGTGGGAAACAAATTTATTAAATCAAGAAATAGAAGCTTTAAAATTAGGTAATTTTGATATTTCTTTAACTGGTTTTGATTTGGAAGATTTTAAAATTCCTTTTACGAATAAAATAGTGTCAAAAAATATTTCTGATTTAAAACCTCACCCTAAAAATTATAAAAAGCACCCTGAAGATCAATTACAGCATTTAATTAATTCAATTAAAGAAAATGGTATCTATAGAACAATTATTATAAGTAATGATAATTATATTCTTGCTGGACATGGTGTTGTTGAGGCTTGTAAAAAATTAAATTTAAAAAAAGTACCCACATTACAATTAAATATAGATAGTAATAATATAAAAGCATTAAAATTATTAACTGCTGATAATGAAGTTTCACATTTAGGAGAAGTTAATGAAAGAGAATTGTCTGAAATTTTAAAAGATATTTTAGATAAAGATACTTTATTGGGTACTGGTTATGATGAAATGATGTTATCTAATTTAATATTTATTACTAGACCAAAAGATGAAATTGACAGTATAAATGCCGCTCAAGAATGGGTTGGACTACCTGAATATGAAAGAAGTGTTAACCCAGAAAAAATTACTGTTTCATTTGAAAATAAAGAAGACAGAAATGAATTTGCCAAAAAACTAGGTATTAGATTAACTGAAAAAACAAAATCAATTTGGTTTCCATATAGAGAAGATGATGATGTAAAATCAATTGAATTTACTGATGAAGCCTAAATATCCAATATATGTAATTTCCAAAGGTAGATATGATACTTGTCATACTGCTAAATTTTTAATTAAAGATAAAGTTGATTTTAAATTAGTTGTAGAACCACAAGAAGAAGAACAATATAGAAAAAATTTTGGTAAACACGTTACAGTATTACCATTTAGTAATTTAGGTCAAGGATCAATTCCAGCTAGAAATTGGTGTTGGGAAGATGCTAAAAAAAATGGTCATTTTAGACATTGGATATTAGATGATAATATTAGATGTATCAAAAGAAATTATAAAGGAAAAAGAATAAATACAAAATCGCAACCAGCATTTATTTCTGTTGAAGAATTTACTGATAGATATGAAAATATAGCAATTGCTGGATTAAACTATACAATGTTTGTAGTAGGAAATAATCCACCATTTTATCACAATGTCCATGTTTATTCTTTTTTATTAATAAGAAATGATTTACCTCATAGATGGAGAGGTAGATATAATGAAGATACAGATTTATGTTTGCAAGTTTTATCTGATAAATGGTGTACTGTATTAATTAATGTTTTTTGTTGTGAAAAATTACGAACAATGACTATGAAAGGCGGTAATTCAGACGAATTATACAAAGGAGATGGAAGACTTAAAATGGCAAATAGTCTTAAAAGAGTATGGCCACATGTTGTTTCTGTTAATAGAAGATTTCAAAGACCACAACATATTATAGCTTATAATTGGAGAAAATTTGACACACCTTTAATTAAAAAACCAAATATTGTAATAAATGAAAAGTTTAATGAATTTGGATTAAAATTAAAAGCAAATAATGAAATAAAAAGTCAAAGATTGCAAAAACTTTATAAAGAGTATAATAAAAGGACATAATGGCAAGACCAATTAAAAAATTAGATGAAGAAGCTATCAAAAAATTAGCTCAAATGCATTGTACTTACGATGAAATTGCAGAGTTCTGTGAAGTATCTACAAAGACATTACAACGCAATTATGTCCACCTTATAAAAAAGGGTCGAGATATGGGCAAAATAAGTTTAAGACGTGCACAATTTGAGAAAGCATTATCAGGAAACGTAGTTATGCAGATATGGTTAGGAAAACAACATTTAGATCAAAGAGATAAAATTGAACAAACCAATTACAATGAGCCATTACCACTTATAATAGAAGCTAAATCAGAAGACATAAATGGCTAAACAAAAATTCACTCATTTTGTAAAAAGAGATAAACCTCCCAAAAGACCTGGTAGGCACAAAAAGAGATTGAATAAATCAGAAAAAAGATCATATAAAAAATATAATTCACAAGGGAGAACATAAAATGGCAGAAATAATTGGAGAAAATAATTTTTTAAAATTAAGAAAAGAAAAAGAACAAATGAAAAATGAATTAGAGCAAGTTAAAATACAAAGAGATATTGCTTTAAAAAAAATAAAAAAAATATTAGATATTATTGATGTTAAAGCGAAGTAATTTTTACCCTAATGGAGAAGTGATTGATTTTTCACTTCCTCAATCTTTTCAAATATCAAAGAAAAAGGAAGCATGCGGAAATTGTGGGCTTTACAGTAATCGTAGGTTATTTTGTGGAAGATGGGGTGCTAAATTTGTAAAAGAAAACTATATATGTCATGACTGGAGAAAAAGATTTTTTAAAAGGTAATTTTGTGATAAAAACCTTTTATGGCAAAAGGTAAATACAAAGGTAGATCAGTAACACTTAACAAACCCATGCGTGGCGATGTTAAGAAATTCAAGGTATTCGTAAGAAATAGAAAATCAGGTAATGTTGTTAAGGTTAATTTTGGCGACAAAAAACTATCTATTAAAAAAAATATACCAGCGAGAAAACGTTCATTTATGGCAAGGTTTCGTCCAATACTTGCAAAGGCTAAAAGATCAAGCAAACAATTAAACACAACCCCTGTTTATTGGGCAGTTAAATCGTGGAGAAAGGGTTTTAAAGTATGATTGATAGGCTCTTTTATTGGTTGTTTGGTATTGCTGATTCTTTTGGTCATTGGATAGAGCAATATTTTAATTTACATCACAAAAAATGTAAATGTAGAATTTGTAAAGGTAGAAAAAAATGAGGGACATTAAAGTTTTAGAATCATTTAAAAAACATACTGAAAAGAAATTAAAAGAGATGAATTTATTTAAGTATTTAAAAAAAGAAGTTAATCATGGTGCAAATGGTACTAAGGATTATGTAATTAAAAAAGGTATTAACAAAGGCAAAATTGCCAAATGAACATTGATCTTAAATGGATTGTAGGATTTGTAGGTAGTGCTTTATTTGGTTTATGCACATGGGTTCTCGTATCAATTGTAGATTTGAAAGAAGATACCAATTTTATTAAAGGCGAACTTTATGGATTAGATAAAGCAATCGGTAGAGTTTATAACTATATTAATGGAAACAACAACAGTCCAGCTGAATAATTTATGAGTATAACTATGATAGATTTATTTTATAACTTTATTGTGAGAATATGTTATAGGTTAATACATTGGGCAACTGGGAGAAAATACAAAAGAAAGAATAAATGAAATTTATATTAGCATTTACCATCTGTTCAGCAATTACTGGTTTTTGCAATAATACAATGACAATCGAACCACATTATGATACTTGGACAGAATGTGTAGTTGCTGGTTCACAATTAACAATTAGATTTGCTGAATTAAAAGAAGAACAAATTAATAAAGAAAAATTATATATATCTTATTTCTGTAATGAAAATAACATTAACAAAACCCCAACATAAAGTTTCATCAAGCAATAAAAGATTTAGAGTTTTAATTTCAGGTAGAAGATTTGGTAAAACTTATTTATGTATTACTGAAATGATGAAATATGCAACAAAAGTTAAAAAAAATATATGGTATGTTGCACCAACTTTTAAAATGGCTAGAGAAATTGTTTGGTCAAAATTAAAAGAAATACTTCATAGCTTTAATTGGATAGATAACATTAATGAATCTAATTTAACTATTACTATTAAAAAAACAGGAAGTAAAATATCTTTAAAAGGTTGTGAAAATTATGATGGTCTTCGTGGAAGTGGGCTTGATTTTTTAATATTAGATGAATTTGCTGATATTGATGAAAAGGCTTGGACAGAAGTATTAAGAGCATCTGTTGCTGATACCAAAGGAGATGTACTAATGTGTGGTTCTCCTAAAGGTTATGGTAATTGGGCTTATAGAATGTATCTTAAAGGCAAAGAGGATAAAGAGTGGGATAGCTTTCAATTTACTACTTTACAAGGTGGTATGGTTACTGCAGATGAAATAGAACAAGCCAAACAAGATATAGATATTAGAACTTTTAGACAAGAGTTTGAAGGAACATTTGAAAATTATTCTGGTGCAGTTTATTATAATTTCCACCCCGTAGAAAGTGTTGTTGAAAAACAAATAGATTGGACAAAGCCATTACATATTGGCATGGACTTTAACGTGGATCCAATGAGTGCTTGTGTTGGTCAAATTGAAAAAGATAAAATATATTTTTTAGATGAAATAATAATTTACTCAAGCAATACTGACGAAATGGTAGATGAAATTAAAAATAGATATGGAACTAAAATACCTATTTTTATTTATCCTGACCCAGCTTCAAGACAAAGAAAAACCTCTGCTGGTGGCAGAACTGATTTAAGTATCTTACAGAATGCTGGATTTAAAGTTAAAGTTAAAAACAAACACCCAGCAATAAGAGATAGGATAAATGCTGTAAATTCCAAATTAAAAGATTCTAATGGGCAAAGACATATTTTTGTTAGTAAATCTTGCAAAACTATTGTAAAAGGATTACAAAGACAAATATACAAGGAGAATACAAACATACCTGATAAGGAAGATGGTTTTGATCATATGAACGATGCTATTGGCTATATGGTAGATTTTTTAAAACCTCTCACAACACAGGCAGTATTTTCTCCACCAACAAGATGGGCAATTAAATAGTTATGGCATACACTAGAGATCAAGCAATAGCAGTACACAAAGATTATCAAGAAACAGTTAACAATTGGGAGTATTATATTCGATCTTATAATGGTGGCTATGATTATATGGTGGGTCAATATCTTCATAGATATAATTTAGAATTAGATAACGAATTTAATCAAAGACTAGCAAACACACCTTGTGATAACCATTGTAAAAATATCATTCAAATCTATTCATCATTTTTATTTAGAGTTAGACCAAGTAGAGATTTTGGTTCATTAGCTGAAGAGCCATCATTAGATTCTTTTTTAAAAGATGCTGACTTAGAGGGTAATAGTTTAAATGCTGTAATTAAACAGGCTCAAAATTATGCTTCTATTTATGGTCATTGTTTTATGATTTTAGACAAACCTAATGTTACTACAAATACTAGAGCAGAAGAATTAGAACAAGATATTAGACCATACTTATCAATCGTTACTCCTGAAAATGTTTTAGACTGGAACCATGAAAGACAATTAAATGGTAAGTATGAATTAAACTATTTAAAAATCCGAGAAGAAGTAGATAGACAAGGTGGTACATACATGAGAGTTTGGTATCCTGATAGAATAGATACTATCTATATGCCAGAAAGAGAAGAA
>Ga0099847_1000351_pt1 | contig 15726 bp, 40 predicted proteins | sample CB_VirMetaG_2_FD_78178 | JGI IMG/M metagenome (GOLD analysis project Ga0099847, IMG submission 78178) | Freshwater to marine saline gradient viral communities from Chesapeake Bay - CB_1504_2 Viral MetaG | ecosystem: Environmental > Aquatic > Marine > Coastal | place: USA: Chesapeake Bay...
AACATCAGGAGCAAATTCTTCTGCTGCTGCTGCTGCTTCACGTACTGCTGGTGGTTCTGGTGGAGTAGGATCAAGTGGAACAATAAATTTTAACGGATCAAATGGCTCAAATGGAATTGCTATGGCTCCAAGCCCAGCAGGAGCATCATTTTCTGGTGGTTCTGGAGGAAATTCTATATTTAATGGTGGCGGTGTTTTTTCATCAATAACAGCGGGGCCGGGTGTAAATGCTTCAAATTTTGGTGGTGGTGGAAGTGGTGCGACTCAAGTTAATACAACTGTTTTATCTGGTGGCACAGGCAAGGCAGGAATTGTTATAGTAGAGGAATTTTATTAAATGAAAAAAGCACTTATTTCACCACAAGAAAAAGTTACAAACTCAAACGGCAATATTGGTCAAAGAGTTGCTCAAGTAGAGCCTGAAGATCAAATTTTTGAAGTTGCCGATCCATTGTTTTGGACAGATTGCGCTGATGAATGTGTGGCAAATGAATGGTTTTATTTTAATTTTCAATGCGTTCCGATTGAATAACAAAGGATAAGATATGTGCGACAAGATAGAATTTAAAACAATATTTGAGCAAAAAAAATATGTGCATCTTAAAGATTTTTTGCATCAAGATTCATGTAAAGCATTGACTGAAGAACTAAAAAAACTGGTCAATCAAAAAGCAACGTCACAAGATGTTCAATGTCCATTGTCCGAAGCAATTCATGGCGCGGCAGTATTTGATAAATTGCTGATAGATTTGCTGCCAGCTTTTGAAGAAGCATCCGGCAAACGCCTTTATCCCACATATTCTTATGCTCGGCTGTATGCGCCAAATGATGAATTAAAAAATCATATTGATCGGGAATCATGCGAAATAAGCGCAACAATTACGCTTGAATTTGATGGTGATGTTTGGCCTATTTATATGGGCAATGCTGATAAATCAGAATCAACCAAAATTGAAATGAATGTTGGTGATGCTGTTTTGTATAGAGGCATGGAAGTAAATCATTGGCGAGAAAAATATACTGAAGGAAAATATCAAGCGCAAGTATTTTTACATTATGTGGATGCCGATGGCCCAAACGCAGAATGGAAATTTGATAAACGTAAATCATTAAATTTGCCGCAACAGCAGGTTGATTATCAGCAATGGATTTACACTGATATTTTTACTGAGGATGCTTGCAATAAAATCATCGCAACATACGAGCAGGAATTTGTGCCGAAATTGCCTCCAACAATTGGCTTGGGAACAGGCGGCATTGATACATCAATTCGCAATGTAGAGCGCGTTATGCTGCCGGTATATAAAGATATTGGCGGGAGGCTGGCAGCGGCTGGAATGAATGCAAATAATCAAGCGTGGAAGTTTGAAATTACCCATGCAAATCAGGCCGAATTTCTTAAATATCCGGCTGGTGGACGGTACACAACGCATGTTGATACTTTCATGAATCCAAACGAAGAATGCCGAAAATTGACTGTTTTGGCATTTTTAAATGATGATTTTGAAGGTGGTAAGTTTTATATTCAAAATGGCGCACAAAAATATTATCCTCCGCAACAAAAAGGAACTGTAATTGTATTTCCGTCATTTATGCCGCATGGGGTTGAGGATATAATCAGCGGAACTCGATATTCAGCGGTTTGCTGGATGGTTGGCAAATTTTTCAAATAAGGCTTCAAAATGGATCAGAATATAATCAACCTAATCGGTGGCGCATTATTAGCGGTTATAGGCTGGTTCGCTAGGCAACTTTGGGAATCTGTTCAAGCATTAAAAAATGATATTAAAAATATTGAAGTTGATTTGCCAACTCATTACGTTCGCAAAGTAGATATTGAAGCAAGATTTGATAAACTAGAAATTATCTTGTCTAAAATTTTTGACAAGCTCGATGCAAAAGCAGACAAATAAGGATTAATTATGAAAAACTTTGTACAGCGTTTTAAGGAGCCTTCGTCTTGGGCTGGCATTGCCGTATTGTTTAACATTTTTGGCCCTATGATTGGCCTTCCTGTTGGCTCTGCTGATGTTATTGTGCAAGCTGGTGCTGGTCTTGCTGCTGCTGTTGCATTCTTTCTTGCTGAGAAAAAATGAATCTAAGCAAAAATTTCACTTTAGAAGAAATGACGGTCAGCGAATATGCAGATCGCAATAATTTAAATAATGAACCAAATGATGAAATTCTAGGTGAAATGAAACGATTAGCTGAATTTTTGGAAAAAGTGCGAACAATATTTGATCGCCCAATTCACATCAATTCAGCTTTTCGTTCGCAAGAAGTAAATAAAGCAATTGGTGGTCAAAAGAATAGTCAACATTGCAAAGGGCAAGCAGCAGATATTAGAATTTCTGGATTAACTCCCGATCAAATTGTCCGAAATATTATTGCTTCCGGGCTGGAATATGATCAAATAATACGCGAATTTAATTCTTGGGTTCACTTGAGTATTCCAGCAAAGAATGCAAAAGCTCGAAAAATGGCTTTAATTATTGATAAGTCTGGAGTGAAGCCATTTGAATAATAGAGCATGGCACAGCTTTATTTTTTAATGATTCTCTATATTTTTTAGTTCTTTCCGCGCCGGTAATTTTTCTTCTTGGCTTATTTTTTCCTTTGCCAAATTTATAAATTGGCGTGGTGTCTCTATCTCTTGAATCTTGCTCCCATGCAATAATATGAACTACATTATTATCATTCAAGCAGCGCATTAATCTTGAAACAGTTACATGATGCAAACCAACTTCTTCAGATAATTCATGCACAGTTGCTGGAATTTCTAAAAGCATCTTAAAAATTTTTGCATAAGACAAAGCATTAATTTTGTGGCGCATTTTGTTTTATCCTTCGTTCTCCGCAAGCCTTACAAATCCATCGGCGGTTTTTTTTATTTTCGTTCATCTTCCAAAAGCCACCATGTGACGATCTTGCTTGCTCGCAATTGGTACACCATCGGTTGCCGTTTGGACTTTCTGTTGCTGGCTCCAAATTATTCATCTTTTACAAACACTCCGTTTTCAAGCAATGTTCCTTTGCGGTTTTTAATTTCATCATAAGCCAATGATAAGCAATCAGTGATTGAGATGCCTTTAAGATCGCAATAAATAATAAGAGTAACAAGAACATCACCGACACCATCTTTAATGCCAGCAATATCATTTTTAATTTCAGCATCCAATAGTTCGCCATATTCGCTGCCTGTTTTCATTAGTTGCGTATAAGCCTTGGCATTTGGGATAATTTTTCTTGCTTCGGCCCATCGAATTACGTCAATTTCCAATTGATTAAAACTCATTGTTATACCTTTTTTCTAATGTCGGGAATATCGTTTATAAGACGCTGCAAATATACTGCCAAATCCATTGCTTCCTCTTGAGCGTGAATAAGCCAATCACGATAAGACAAATCATCGCGCTCGGTTGTTACACCATATTTTTGCAATCCAAATTCAGCGCGAATTTTCATTTTTTGGCGCACTTCTTCAACATTTTTATCAATCATTATTTATACCAATAAAATAAATCACATAAGAAAATAAATGAAATGCAAAACCAGATAACAGCAATTAAAGTATATTCGCTCATTCTTTCCTTATTTGATAAAACCATATGTTCCCATCTCGATGGCATTTGATTGAAAAACCATTTTCTCGAAGCTCAGCAATAATTGAATTAACAGCACATACATTTGCTTTTTGAATAATGTCCATTGTGCTATGAGGCAAACCATCAGACAGCACTTGAAAAACTTTTTGTAACCGTTTGCTGCTTTCAAATGCTGCATTGTTCATCTCATTTTTCCTTCGCCTCGATGGTTTGCATTAAACGATCTCCAAGCCTCTATTTTTGCAGTGGCAGCTACCATGCCCCATCGATTTAGTTCGTCCACCCTGATGGCTTCTTGCATAATTAAAAGGTGATCGGTGTATTCTTTGGTCTGATATGCTTCGCGCTCTTGAGCAGTAACAGGTTTATCAAGATGCTTTTGCATACCATTTGCTTTAATTGTCTTTCTATATTCTTCAAGATAGATGCGGTTTGCTTTTGCTTGGGCGGCTTTCGGCGCATTGGTTCGCAAATATTCAAGGGCATCATGTATTTCATCATCGCTAATCATTTGTTTCTTTCATTATTTAATATCAAGCCGCGTTTCTTGAATCATTCGTGCGCCGGGTACTTCTTGGCCCGCTTTGATTGCTGCTTTAATTGCCGTTTTATCTGGCACGGGTGGCGGTGGCTCTGGGTAACTGTAAAGTTCACAAGGGATCATTCCAGCTTCAAAAATATCAACTTTCTCCGGATTTTTTTTGATGCTGATTACAAAATGAGGCGATTCAATTTTTTGAATGTTGGTAATTTCCATTGCTTGTTTTAAGCGCAGTTTTAAAGATGCAACGCGATTTTCTAAAATTTTTCGTCGCGCATACATTTGCTTTTCTGCTGCTGCAATAGCTTCTGCTGTGGCTTCAATATTGCGGATCACAAAACCATAGTTTTGGGCTTTGACTTCTAATGCCCATGCTTCGCCTTCAAGAGTGTCAGCAATGGTTTGCTCATCGGCTTGCGAATCCATAAGCTGTTCGCAAATTGAACGGTATTCATTTGCAATTTCATATAGTGTAAGTGATGTCATTTTTTATCCTGTAATCGGGTACTCACTACAATAGTTTTCCCCGTCAATTATTGTATATTAGAAAGGGATTTCAGAGTCTTGAAAATCATCTTCTGGTACAGCTTTTTTTGCTGGCTTTGATTCTTGTTTTGCAGGGCTGCCTAACATTTTAAAAGAATCGCATTGAATCTCAAAAACTGTTCGTTCAATACCTTGCTTGTCAGTGTACTTTTTGCTTTTAATTTTTCCTTCAACATAAAGTTTGCTGCCTTTTTTAATGTATTGAGCGGCAATTTCAGCGGGCTTACCAAAAATAGAAATTCGATGCCATTCTGTAAGCTCCTTTTTTTCGTTTGTTGCTTTATCTTTCCAGCTTTCACTTGTGGCAAGAGATAGATTAACGACTGCATCACCTTTGGCTGTATATTTAATTTCAGGGTCTTGGCCTATGGAACCAACAAGAATCACTTTATTTACTGACGACATTTTATTTCCTTTATTTTAAAAAAAGCCAAAAACCATGCAAGATACCAACTGGGAAGAATAAAGCTCCAGCAATCAAAAATCCCCACAAACCATCGCTAAAGCATGTAAAAATATGATTAAACCATGCGGCTAATGAAGCCATAAATAAACCAACACCGATAAAGTTTGCCATTATTCAGCACCTTGAATGGCTAATTTTTTAGCATTGTAAATTTTGGTGAATGTATCAACAGCAGGTTTATCATTTGCTGCTGATGCTGCTTTATAAGCTAAAGCAAAAGCAGATTGTAATGATTGCATATTTAATGAATCATCAATTGCAATTTTTAGATCAGCAAAAACTTTTTCAGGCAATGCACCAATTGGTTTAGGCTTTTGCTGAGTTGCCGCGTTTCCATCATCATCTTCCGGCGCAATACCTGTTGCAGTCAAAAGAGAATAACGACGAGCATATGTCAAAGCTGACCCATAACCTTGTGCATCGTGTTTTGATGCTGGCACATGCAATCTACCGGATCGCAATTCTTCGCCTGATTCGTGGATAAAAACTGTTTCAACAATAACGCCATTTTCGCACTCAAAAGTTTGCTGCATCATGCCTATGCCATTTTTATTAAGCGCATCAATAACAGCTTCAACAACAGCAGCTAAATCAGCATATCGGCTTTTAAAATGCGGGTTGGTAGAAGTCTTTAATGCTGCGCCGAATTGCGATTGAGCCTTTACAAATGCAGCACAGATTTTTTGGTTATTTTCCATATGGTTTTTTAACTTTCGTAATTGGGAATGATTCAATACCGGCTACAAAGATTTTTCTAAAATCGGCCCATTTTTTTTGATACTGCGGATTTTCTGAAGGCGGAACCCATCCGTACATTGATCGCCACCGGATTGTGACATCAGTTGTTGCTGGCGTATAAATATAATCATTCATCTTATTTCCTCCAGTAATCCAAGAGCAATAATCAACATAAAGGCAAGTGCGGCCATAACTTTTGGATGCTGTGCCAGCCAATCATTTGGATTAAGTAAAGTTTTCATTTAAATACCTTTTTGTATTATTTTATTGTTCCAAGATTCTTCAATTTCATTTGCTAAATGCCAGTGATACAAGGGAGTAAAACAAAGTGCTGCAAATGCTTCATTGATAATAATTTGCTCTTGCTCTGTCATTGCTCGGTCTACAAATGTATCAATCATGAAACGGAGAGCGCAAATTATTTGAGCAATGCAGCGTTCATCTGTTGCCGATATTTGATTCATATTTCTTCAATCTCAACAGTATTGCCGCCAAATTCTTCAGCTTGTTCAACCATTGCCAACCAACTTTTGTAGCCAGCATCAATTGCAAAAATTTCTTGCGCTGCTGTAATGTCTGTTGCCTCATAATTTCCAAAATCTAAACCATTTGCTGAAAAGTTAAATTTTTTCATTTTATTTCCTTCGCTTTGAAATCCGCTAAGTTGCTGCGGTATGTAAGAACTATAAATTAAGATTGAGTATTGTGCAAGAACTATTTTAAGGAAAATACAAAATATTTTTAAATAAAAAGATTGTTGACTATGCACAAATTTGCGCTTATATTTAAGTCTCTTTCAACATTTGTTTCATATAAAACATGAAAATACCACGGCGCGGAACTCGAATTTTTGCTTTGCTTGAATCACTTTTTTTGTGCGATGAGCAAACAGCAGACGAAGTTTTAAAAAAAATTGGCCGGAATGTATCGCCCAAACAAGATAAACGGATTTTTTCTGATGCAGTATTAATCGGTTATATTGAGAAAAATAATGACATATACAAATTATCCGACGAAGCGCGATGGCAAATTGCGGATGTTATGGAAATTTTTGTGCCGAAAGATGATGAGGAAATCGTCCCATCTCGATTCGTCAACATGTACACGAGGCCGATGGTAGGCTATGAAAAACAACTTTTTGCAAATAAACGTGGTTATTAAAAAAGGAAATATATGGATTTGAATAATTATTTGATTGGGCATGGTAAGAGTGCGCGTCTTGCTGAAAAAACTGGAATTTCTAGTCCTGAATTGTCACGCATGAAAACAGGTAAAAAGAAAATCAGTTTTTACAATGCCGCTTTGATTGAGTTTGGCACTGATGGCGCAATTAAAATGGAATCATTGCTTGAGGATCAACAACAACGTATTGTCGCTGGCTATATTCGCGCAAACAATGTATCGCAGCAAACGGCTGCTTAACGCAGCTCGTGGGCAGGATTGCACATTGCAGATTGATGGTATTTGCAATGGCAATCCAGAAACAACAGTTGCAGCTCATGCTAATGGCTCGCGATATGGCAAAGGCATGGGAATTAAAGCGCATGATTGCTTTGTTGCTTGGGCTTGCTCAAGTTGCCATGCAGAATTGGATCAAGGCAAAAAGTTTAGCAAAGAAGAAAAACTATACATTTGGCAAATTGGTTTTGAGAGGACATTGCTAAAAATGTTTCTTGATGAAATTATTGAAGTAAAGTAAAGTTTTGATGAAAGGCTAGGTTAGCTCCCGAAAAGACGATTCGTTACCGTCCTGCCTTTTGTTTTTTTTAGTAATCGACTTCCTATAACGTAAAGGAAAAAATGCACTATTACAAATTTGAGATTGCGACTTGGCATCTCCACACTTCTCATTTATCGTTGATTGAAGAAGCTGTTTATTGGCGGCTAATCAATTTTTATTACGATACAGAAACACCTATCCCACAAGAAACCCAGTCGGTTATTCGTCGGTTACGTTTGGGTGAATATTCGGATATTGTTGCATCAATTTTGATTGAATTTTTTGTTCTTCAAGATGATGGATGGCATCAAAAGCATTGTGATATTAAGATTTTGGAATATCACGACACTGCAATTCGCAATAAAAATAATGGTAAAAATGGCGGCAGGCCCAAGAAATCCAATGATTTGCCTGATGAAAAAACCCAGTCGGTTATTTCTGGGAACCCAGATGAAACCCTAATAAAGAATAAAGAACTATTAACTATAAATAATGAATTAGAAATAAAGGAAAAGAAGCATCGCGCAACGCGATTGCCAGCAACATGGGAACCATCCGAATCAATGATTGAGCATTGCAAGCTAAAGCGACCAGATTTGAACTGGCACGAAGTTGCAGAGGCTTTTCGAGATTATTGGGTATCAGCTCCAAAAGGAACGAAATTGGACTGGGAGGCAACTTGGCGAACATGGGTAAGAAATCAACGGGCAGCTCCTTCTAATCAAAAATTAAATTTGGTAAATGCAAATCAAGCGGCAGCAATGGCATGGTTGGAAAGTTCAAATAACGAAATTCAAAATATAGGATAAAAAATGACTAACAAAGAAGTAATGCAGATGGCGCTTGAAACAGCCGAACAAATAGCCAACGCAGATTATCGGCATTGGGAAGAACTTGCATCACTTGGTGATTTTGAAAGATGGGCAAGATCACGCGCAAACCATATTTCTGAAGCACTACGCGCAGCACTAGCGCAGCCTGAACCTGAGCCGGTGGCTTGGTTGCGTTCTGTATTTATGATTGAAGATGGATGGGATGAATTTGGGTTTACTAAATCTTCTGATGAAGATGTTCCTCTCTACACAGCACCACCACAACGCAAATGGGTAGGGTTGACGTATAAAGAGCGATGCGAATTATGGAATATATCGTCTAAATTTTCACCTGAATCTGTAATCATGCAAGATTTTGCAAAAGACATTGAATCTAGATTGCGGGAGCTGAACACATGACTAAAGACGAAGCAATGCAGATGGCGCTTGATGCTTTAGTTGACCTTAGTGATGAAAGGTATTGGTTTGAATTACATGAAAAAGCGCTTGTAGCACTACGCACAGCTTTAACGCAGCCTGAACCCAATGCAAGAAAACTTGCAAAGATTCATCAAGCAGCGTGGAATGCTGTGCATAAAGATTATAAAGACGATCCTGAGTGCTGTTTTGCTTTGGGGTTTGATGCAGGTTATGGCGCAGTAGCTCAAAAGGTAGAGCCTCCAGAAATGGAGAGCGGTGAAAGGTTCGAGTCCTTTCCTGCGTCACCAAATAAAGAATGGGTAGAGCTGACGGATTACGAAGTAGAAGAATTAAATTGCGTTGAACGTAGATACATTGGAACCGGAGAATACGTTATTGAAGGCGAGTATGACTTTGCCAGATTAATTGAAGCAAAGCTAAAGGAGAAGAACATATGATTTCAGAACTATTTGACGACACAATTAAATTTTTAATTGTGTATTTTGTAATTTCATTTCCTTTGGCAATTTGGAAAATTATTGATATTTTTAAAATATTGCTGATAAATTTAAGCTAAAGGAGAAGAACACATGAGCAGAGAAGCAATGAAAGTCGCATTAGAAGCGTTGAAGCAAATTGACGAAGCGATGCCATTTCCAGTGGCTAAGTTGGCTCAGAAAGTTCTGCGAGAAGCACTGGCAGAGCAGCCAGAACCCGTGCAGCAAGATCAGCATGAATTTACACTGCGCGGCGTCCTTGCAAGCGAGTTGAAATGCTGGCATCGCTTGACAGAGGATGAGGCAAACAATCTATTGGCGTTTTTTAAAAGAACCACCCAGCAGCCAGCACAGCGCACATGGGTTGGGCTGACGGATGAGGAAGCAGCACAATGCTGGAATACAAGCGCAGTGCAGACTTGGAAAAGCATTGAAGCAAAGCTAAAGGAGAGGAACACATGAGCAAAGAAGTAATGGAAATGGCGCTGAATGTTATTACAACGCCACATCCGGGTTTACGAACAAGTCTTTCTGAATCTATGATTTATCGTGAAAAGATAAAAACGACAATTGAAGCACTCCGAGCCTGCCTTGCGCAGCCTGAGAAGTACGATCAAACAGAGTTGGAGCTTTGCAAAAAATGCGGGTGGAAAGCGGTTTGGCCTGATGGTTGTTTGATTTGTGAGAAGCAGGAAACACAGCCAGTAGCATGGATGTATGATTTTCCAGACCCTGACAATCCAATGGAAGAAGTAGTACACAACTGGACTGCATATTCATTGGCAGAAGTAGAACTAAACTGTGGGTTTAATATACGTCCTCTCTACACAGCGCGACCACAACGCAAGCCGCTGACGGAGGAAGAAATGATAGAAATCATGGAAAACTGTACATATGACGGCGGGAAAGTTTCGTGGAATTTATTTGGTAAAGCAATTGAAGCAGCACACGGAATAGGATAAAACATGAATAACGACGATAAGAGCCGTTTTTTATCAATCATGACAGGTATTGCGGAATACTACGGGAAAACGCTGTCGCAGGCCGTTATACGGCTTTATTGGGAAGGTTTAAAGCAATACGATCTTCAAGCTGTGGAAAAATCTTTGTGGACGCATACGCAAGACCCAGATTCAGGCCAATTCATGCCTAAGATTGCCGATGTTGCCAAATATTTAAAGGGCAGGACGACAGATCAAGCAGCTATTGCGTGGTCTAAAGTTGATAAAGCGATTCGATACATTGGAATCTATCAAGATGTTGTTTTTGATGATGCAATTATTCATAAAGTGATTGCAGACATGGGCGGCTGGATTGCGCTTGGATCAAAAACGGATGAAGAATGGATATTCTTTGGCAATCAGTTTCAGACTCGATATCGCGGCTATGCAATGAAAGCTGAAGAAATTGAATATCAATCAGCATTGACTGGTGTAATCAATATGCAAAACATGCAGCAGGGATTTAAATTGCAAACGCCAACATTTGTCGGTGACCAGTTAAAAGCTCGGCTTGTATATGAAAAAGGCAGTGAAACGGCATTACTGCAAATGAAAAAAGCCAGCGAATCAATGCTAAAAATTTCCAATGAATTGCATTAAGTGCGAAAACATTAACATTAAAGACTATCCAAGCCATGCAAAACATGGCTATGGACGATGCAAAAAAGAATCAAACGCTGTTTTTTATTCCTTGACTAAATTACATAATTGCGTAAAATTCAAAGAGGCAGCAAAAGACATAATACAAAAAAGGATGGTTTGGCATGACAACAAAAAATGATGTTACTAACGATGATATAAAAAGCAAAAAAACAACAAATTCTTATAGAGAGCAATTTGATAAGATTTTTGGTGTAAAGCTGCCAAAATTGATGGAAAAAGATGATCGGGGTTTTGAAAAATATCCTGAAATTCCAAAGGGTAAAAATGACTACTAAAAAAACAATTCATAATGAATGCCCAATTTGCAAATTACCAAGAGGAAAAGGGCAATATGAATTTGCTCATGGAAAATGCGCTGAAATTCGGGCTGCAACAGAAGGAAAAAAATCAGCATTTCCAGATCATCCAACATTAAAAAGAATAACTGTTGAAATGCAAGAAAAAGGTAAAGCAAACAATCGAAAAAAGAAATTTAAAAAAATGATGCAAAAATTGCCTGATTACATGTACAGCTAAAAGGATAAAAAATGGAAGAATTAAAATTAATTGTTGAAACAGTAGCAGGATTGCCAACATTAACAATTTATGTTTTATGCGGATATTTAATTTATAAATTGGCAGTTGTTGGTTCGATTTATGGTGTGATTCGTTTTGGAATTGAAAAATTTGTTGAATGGCGAACTATGCCACCGCAAGTTCCAGCTCCAATTCAATACAAAATGGGTGGTTTTGTTATTAATGAGGATGTTGCATTAGGATTGAGCGCGCAACTTCAACGGCTCACTTCTACAAATTACATTCATGCTTCAGATATTGTAAAACTTCGAAAAGCATTAGATTTAATTGAATTGGATAAAAAATGACAAGAGATGATTTATATAGCATTGCACATGATTGCGACATGGACTGGCATAGATTTTGGAATGAGGACGATTCAAATAAACTTGAGGAATTTGCAAAAATGATTCAATTTCACGAAAGACAAAAAATGGCGCAAATGATGGATGCTGAAGGCTGGACATATGGCGCGGCATTGATTCGTACTAAAGGCAACAAATGACATTTGCTCGTGTGGATGACAATCAAAAATCTATTGTTAAATTTCTCAGAGAAAAAGGCGCAACAGTAACGCCGACAAGCTCAATGGGCCGCGGATTTCCTGATTTGGTTGTTGGCTATAAAGGCAAAAATATTTTGCTTGAATTGAAGGATGGAAAAAAACCTTTGTCTGCACAAACATTAACGCCGGAGCAAAAACTTTGGCATCTTGAATGGAAGGGCCAGCAAGCAATTGTAAACAGCGCAGAGGCTGCTTGGGCAGAAGTTTTAAGAGTATGTAATGGCTAGTAACAAAAAGCCGCGTAAACGGCATATAAGGCGCGACATTGGATTGCCAATGACTATTCGGCATAATGCTGATGCTGATTTTCAAATGCAATTAATGCCTCATGCAGAATTATTGAAATTGCGTGAAGGATTGGGCGACGAAGCAACTTGGCACACTATCGTTTGTCGTTTAAATGTTGGCAGCGTATTAGCGTTTCAAAATGAATTGCCTGAAATTCATATTCTTATGAGAAAAGCATTGGATTGCATGATTGCAATTAGAGATAGGTTTCAACGTGTTAACAAATGGGGTATTTCTGGCGAAGAATTAAAAATTATCGGTGATTCAGTAACAATTGTGGACGATTTACAATTACAATTGACCAGACGGCAATTTTCGCAAGCATTAAATTATGTTTACAATCATGCGGCTTACTGAGCAAAAATTATGAGTTTTAATCCTTCGATTACGCTTTACGAACGAACAGAAGATTTAAATTTGCAAATCGGCAGAGGCTTAATTGAGGGCCATAGTCTTGTAAATGTGCAAGGTTTTAATGCAGCGCAGCCAACGGGATTTAGAGCAGTTTGGGAACGATCAGCATTATCTGATTATGTTTATCCTGTAACTTCTGTGCCAATGTCATTTTCCAGCTCTTTGAATGAAACTTTGACAATGGTTGTTTCAGGTCTTGATGATACATATTCTTTAAAATCTGCAACTGTTCAATTTAATGCAAGCACAACGGGAACAGTGATTGTCGGCACTTCAACATTTTTTCGCATTAATTCAATGCGGATTATTAAAGGTATCGCATTGGATACTGTTGTTGCAACAAACAATGGCAATTATTACGCTCAAATAAATCCCGGAACGGGCAATAGTCAAGCCAGCATTTATACCGTTCCGCTTGGCTATACTTTTTATTTGACTCGCGCACAGGCATTTACTACTAACAATGGAACGCAATATTGCACATATCGCGTTTATTCACAAAATTATGTTGCTGGTGTTTTAACTAATAGCACTGTTTTATCTGCTCCATTTAATTCATCTTATTCTTCAACGCGAATTGTTCCGCGTGGATATGAAGAAAAAACAGATATTCAATGGCAATTGAGCCAATCGAATTCGGCTCCGGGATCAATTCAGGTTGAAGGCATTTTAATCAAAAATACATAGGTAAAAATATGGTTACATTTAGCGTAAAAAATGGAATGGCAACTAAAGATGATGAAAAAAATGAAGTTCTTTCGTCGTTTTTAATGGAATTGCTGCATTCTGGAACAGTGACGCACATTAAACATTTGCAGACAAAAAGTTTTAGTGAACATTCTGCACTCGGCGGCTTTTATCCTGAAATTATTGAATTGGTTGATTCGCTGATTGAGGCTTGGCAAGGTAAAAACGGCAAAATTGTTGATGGTTACGAAGTGCCAGAAAGCAATTATGGCAACATTACTGCGCTGGATTATTTGCAATATTTATCCGATGAGATTTCCGAGGATCGCGTTTTGCTTGGCGAAGATTCAGAATTGCAAAACATCATGGACGAAATTGCTCAATTAGTTGATTCAACAATGTATAAACTAAGATTTTTGAAGTAATTTGCGACCGAAGCCGATAGTCGGGATATAACATCGGCAGCAGAGGCAAGGAACTCCATAGATATTCCATTTCCTTGTGACTCTGCACCAAGAAGCATAAGAATTTAGGCAGGTAAGAACCCGGTCATTGATTTAGCTCTAACGTCAACTGTTGCAACAGCACGTTATCTTGAATCTTAATCCCGAACTCTGTACAGATCGCAACTGTAACTAAGTTCTTATACTTGTTGGTGACGATCAACATAGAAGCCAGACAGTCGAAACTCGAATGCAACGAACGGAAGCGGTGGCCGTGGTCTGGAAACAAGCTGACACACTGGAAAGACAGTGACAAACAGAAATCGGCATGGGCCTATGTAGCATCGACACATGCGCCGGACAATCGTAACCGGTATTTTTTTATAAGAGGACATTATGAGCAAAGAACTTGATTCAGCAATTGACCATTTAGTAAACACTTATCAATCTTTGGCACTGGCTGCTGTTGGCTATTCAAATCTGGATGCAAAAGAGATTGCGGATCGCATTAAGCTGACTGCAACTGATACGCCTGAATTTTTGGCCCTTAGTCAGCTGGCTATATTAGTAGGCGAGCCAAAGGTAAACACAAAGAAAGAAGCAATTGCCGACAGTACCATCGAGCAATAAATGCCGAGAATTGCAATGTCAGAATCAAAAAACGCACAGGTCTGCATTTTGCTCAGAACATGGGGGAGCAATTACAGAAAAGGGCAAAGCAAACTCAAAGTTATACGGGCAAGCAAAATGGCAAAATATAAGAGCAAGGCAATTAAGCAAAGAGCCGTTATGTGCTAGATGCTTGAATGAGGGCAGAGTAACTTCCGGAGCGCATGTAGACCATGTTTTCCCGCATCGGCGCGACAATGCAAGGTTTACTGTAAATTTATTTCAGACACTTTGCCAATCATGCCATACGCTGAAAACACAAGATGAGAACCGCGGCAGATATTTGCATTACACAAGAAACGGCATCATTGAATATACGGATGGCGACTATTTCCGAATCATGGGCGGTTATATATAAAGGATAAGAGATGAAATTAACGCGATGGTATCCAAAAACAATAAAGCCTGTTCGCATTGGTTGGTATGAAACTCAAATGAATAATGGCAATTATGGTTATTCATGTTGGGATGGGATGCAATGGTCTTGCCAGCATAATGATTATTCTTGCGTTCTAGCAAGAGCGGTTTGTTGGAATGGTGCAATACAAGATAAGAAATGGCGAGGCATTGCTAAATGAATCACACATTAAGATCAATCATTGATGAAGAATTGCAAAAAGCATATGAGCGTGGCGCAATAGATGAGCGTGAGGAATGTGCTGATCTTATGTTGACGCTTACTTGTGAAGGCAATGCTAAGGAATTCTTTGAAGTAGCAGCAACGTATATACGAGCAAGAGGCCAACAATGAAGTTAACTGATTGGCATCCACCATCAATTAAGCCTGTTCATGTAGGCTGGTATCACACCGGGATAAATAATTACTTACCCATATATGCTAAACATGAAAGCACTTATAACTGGTGGTGGAATGGTAGCGAATGGGGTTTTTATCATAAGGGTGATTGGATAAACTCAATAGCACAAGATAGATATTGGCGCGGCATCGCTAAAGACTAAGCAATGTGGATAACTATGATGATGAATAAAAATAATTCTGTGGATATGTGGATAAGTGCTGTGAATAACTACTTTTCGGCTGTGGATAACTTGGTAATATTGGCATTAACTTAATGTTTTTGGATTAGTACAGCAG
>Ga0099847_1000352_pt1 | contig 15719 bp, 9 predicted proteins | sample CB_VirMetaG_2_FD_78178 | JGI IMG/M metagenome (GOLD analysis project Ga0099847, IMG submission 78178) | Freshwater to marine saline gradient viral communities from Chesapeake Bay - CB_1504_2 Viral MetaG | ecosystem: Environmental > Aquatic > Marine > Coastal | place: USA: Chesapeake Bay...
ATAACTTGGCTTACCAACAATACAAAGAACAACAAGATTATCAAAGAGGTCTGTTGGAGTATCAATCAAATATTCTACGAGGTACTGCAGGTGCTCTTGGTTCTACTCAAGTAGCTTACGCTCCAGCACCAAGTTTAGCATCACAACTAGGTGGTCTAGGTCTAGCAGGTCTAGGTTTATATAACATTCTAGGTAAACAGGGATAAGATTATGTTACAAGAAAGATTTGCAAGTCATTTAAGAGCTAGAGATGCAAATGGTAACTATATAACTAGCGATGAAAAGTTACTTAATTATCTACAAGATCCAGGCACTATCCCTAGTATATTAGTGTTAGGTGAAGTAGAGCGTCGTCAAGTAGAAAATAAACAAAGACAACAAATGCAAGCTCAAGCAGCGGGTCCTATGCCTACAGTAAAAGACCAAGCATTGATGCAACAAGCTAATGCTCAAAATATGATGACGGGTGGTATTGATAATCTAGGTGCACAAAGACCTGATATGACTAATGTACCCCAACCAACTGAAATGGCAGCAGCAGAAAGAGCAAACATGCCAGGTTTACCTGCACTTGCAAAAGCAGGCGGTTACGTATCAAACTTTAAAGGAGGCGGCGTAGTTGGTTATGCAGGAGATGAAGATAGTTATGTTGTTAAAGGTCCGTTTGAAAGAGGTTTTCTTGGTGAGGCAAGAGCTTCAGACATAATGAGTGAAATAAAAAAACAAGAAATACTTAAGAAACTTGAAGAAGAAAATAAAAAAGATTTAACACTTCATACTAAACCTACTGCTGAACAAGCTATAATTAAAGAAAAAATGAGAACTCAGTTTCCAGAGTTTTTACCGGATATAATAGAAAAACAGCAAAAAACGGATAAAGAAGCTGCTCAAGATAAATTGTTAGGCGGGCTAGATACAGACACTAACTTGGATGTTGACAGATTTAGGTTTGATAAAAACTTTGATGAAATGAGAATGGATGATCCTGCTGAATATAGAGCAAGAATGGAAAGAGAACGTGAAGAAGCATTAGGTCCATCTCCGTTTGGTGAAGCTATAGAAAAAGAAGCGTCACGCTCTGAAAAAGCACAAGCTAGGAAGAAAGACTTTGTAGTTGGTGAGTTCTTAATGAACTTAGGTAATGCTGTAGGTCAGCAAATACCAGGTCAAGCATTAGACTTAACCAGATCAATTGACAGATTATCTCAAGGTAACAAAGAGTACTTTGATATGATACGAGATGATGAAAGATATGCATTAGAACTGCAAAAACTAAATATGGCAGAAAAAGATGCAAGATTTAAATTTGGTGTTGACTCAGAGGAACGAGCAAGAATTAATAATCAAAAAGTTGGGCTTGAAGCTGTTAAAACTCAAATTGAGTATGATAAGATGGCTAATGAGCTTAAGAAAGCAGGAATCAGTGCAAGTGCTTATAGGTCTTACATAGACTTTGGTTTAAAAGCTACGAACCAAAACTTATCTATATTTGAAAAAATAGAAGACAGATTAAAAGAAGATAACAAGGGTATTTATAATCAAATAAGACAACTTGAAACTATAGCTGGAACTAAAGATGGTTTGAATGCTAATCAAAAAATTAGACTAGATGAACTAAGAGCTCTTTATGATCTTAAACGTAGAGAATTAATTAAAGCATACGAAGGTCGAGGAGTGGTTCAAAGTTCATCAGATAGAAGTACGGTTACTACAAATAGAAACCCTGTAATGCCACAATATAATCCTCAAGACCCAGCAGGCATATTATCTGGTGCTAAGTTTTAACTAAAAACTAAATAAAATGGATATTAACGAGTTTAGAAAACAGTACCCGATGTACAACAATTTGTCAGATGCCGATCTGACTCAAAGACTCTATGATACTCATTATTCTGATAAGCTAAGTATGGATGAGTTTGTCAGTAAATTTATACCTGGCGGACAACCTGAACAACCTATAACAGGACAAGAACCTCAACCACTTCCAGCAGACGATGATTCTAGCGATTTTATTAGAGGTATTAAGTCTTATATCCCACAACAAAAAGAACTCTTCGGTGGTGCTCAGGTATTAACAGGTAAAGCGTTTGGTTCAGCAGACATGATACAGTCTGGTCTTAACCGAATGGAGCGTGCACAAAAAGAACAAATCCCACTATCTAAAGAAACAGACTCATTTACTGCCGCACTCAACAAAGGTTTAGGTACTGTATTAACTGACTATATACCGTATGTAGCTGGTCAAGGTGTAGGTATGATTAGTGAAGCTTTGTTGTCAGGTGTAGTTGGTGCTATGGTAGGAAGCGCTGTGCCTGGAGCTGGTACAGTATCAGGTGGTATATCTGGTTTAGTTGCAAAAAATCTAGTTAAGAAAGGTGTTAAAGAAGCAGCCGAAAAAATAGCAAAAGAGTCTGGACAAGAAGCAGCTGATAAATTTGTAGAGAAAGAAATCAAAAAGTTCATGGCTACAGAAACAGCTCAAAAAACAGTTAACAAAGAAATAGGTAGAAGATTAGGGTATGCTCAGTTAGCTGGAAGATATGGTACAGGTGAAGTAACATCTCGTGCAGTAGATGAAGCTATTGCAGGTATAGACGACCCCCAAGAAAAAATAGAAAAAATACAAGAATTAAGTACAAGTAAACTAGCCGGTTTAAGTCTCGCTCATGCATTAGCAGATTACTTAGGTATTAAAATTGGTTTAGGTTCATTAGAAGGTCTAGCTCCTCCTACACAAAGTATGTTACTAAACATAGCTAGAAATATAGGTCTTACAGGTATACAAGAAGCGCCCGTTGAAGTAATACAAACTGCCTTAGAGAGGTATGGTGCAGACTTACCAGTATTAGATAAACAAGCTTTTCAAGAGTATGTAGACGCTGCTGCAGGCGGATTCTTTATGCCTATTATACCGGCTACTATTGGTGGTATTAGAACACCTAAACCTACAACAGAAGTAACTGATGAAGAAAAACAAGAGGTGCTAGGTGCTGAAGTAGAAAAAGAAAAACAACCTACTAACAAACTTATTGATAAGATAGAAACTAAAAGAAAAAAAGATAGAGAGCAACAAGAAGTTACTGCATCAGAAGCAGCAGATGATATAATAAATTCACAAGAGTCTATTAATGAGCCAGAGACTACTCAGCAAGAAGATATACAAGCTCAACAAGATTTATTTGATTCACAACAACAAATAATCCAACAAGAGCAAGAAACAGAAGCAGAACAGCTTGATATGTTTCCACCTCAGATGGACTTATTTGAAGGAGAAGAAGATGCTGGAATTGACAGACGAACAGATCTCAGAGGCGATGAACTTCCTGGAGAACCCAAACCAAAAACTATCAAAAGAACTACAACAGATGAACCATCTTCAGTGGTTAGCAGTGGAGGCGCTTTTGACACAACTTCTGGAAGAACAATCACAAATGACACTACATTAAAACGTAATGATGTATTAAATTTTACTGATGAAGAGCTAAGAAAAGCAGTAAAGCTATTTGTAAATAACCCAGACAACCTATCTATTCTAGCTAGAGAACAAGCTAAAAGAAGAAACACTAGAGAAAAACAAAAAACAGATTCTGTAGATAGAAATCAAAAGATAGATAATTTATTAAATAACATACCTTCAAAAAGAGAACCAACAGATGCAGAATTAGCAGAGTATGAAGAGCGAAGAAAAGACTCTCCTAACTATACTCTTGAACAATATATTGCTGAACAAGACTTTTTAAAAGCACAAAAAGATAATCCTGGACTTACTTTTGGTAAATTCTTACAAGACTACTCAAGCCCTACACCGCCTGTAATTACAAGAAGAACAGAATATGACCAGTACGGTAACCCTATTCAGTTTGAAAGTACTGACCCAGAAGCTAACCTAAAAGTTACAGAAAATGCAATAATAAAAACTACACCTAACTCTGTATTTGATAGTAATTTAAAACCAAAAGTAACTAAGTATCAAACAGACAACAACCTACAAGAAACTCACATAATCAAAGAAAATGTAGATGCAGAAGGTAATGTAGAAAGTTTTAGTTTAGTACCTAGAGATACACTAGATAATACTTCAGTAGAATCAGTAGCAAAATACTTTGCAAAAAATTACATTAATACAAAAGAAGCATGGAATAAAAGAGAAGATGCTAAACCTAAAGCTAGTGAAGTGCGTTCCTTCCTAGAAAAAAATCTATCCAAAGAACAGTTCCAAGAAATAAATAAAAAAAAAGAATACTCAACTATAGCTGATGCAGCTTACAAATTGATGTATAAGAAAACATCAGGTATAGCAGGTATTAGAGAAGAACGAGTACGACGTGAACAAAAATATAATGATATAGCTAGAGAGCAAGGCGGTATGCAGCCTTTGAATGCTTTGTTTACAGAAACATTTGAAAAGACAGGAGCTATAGAAGAAGATGTTCCATCACCTTATGAAAGAACTAAAGACTTTGTTAATGCTAGAGTAGAAGCAATAAAAGACTGGGCATTCGAAGCAGCTAACGATGAGTATGGGCTAAAAGATAAAAATGCGATAGATAAGCAAATACAAAAATTAGCAAAAGAAAGAGGATATGAAGAAGGCGAGTTTTCTATTAATGACCCATTAGACTTTATAGACCAAGAAGAATATAACACTATAGTTAACGAAGCGCCAAACGTAAAAAGCAAAACTGAACTAGATAAATTTAATGATAAGAAAAAAGTACGAGACGAATTTGCAAAAACATTTAATGCTAGAGAAAAAGCTGTAGCGGATAGAATGAAAAATACCTATGATGGAATGGCAAGAATTATAAACAAGTCAGGTAACGCAACTAAAGTAATTGGTCAAAAAACATTAAATGAAAGAAAAGAAAAAGCTCAGTTAAAAAGAATAGAAAAAGAACAAGAAGCCGCTAAACAAAGAAAACGTGGTGCAGGTATGAACTACACTACGCCATTAACGCCTGCTCAACTACAAGCTTTAGAAAATAAAAATACAACTGATTCAAATAACGACGTGATGGAGGCTATAAAATCAGGTAAGTCTATAGCAGAAATTTTAAAAGTCATAGCAGGCAAAGCAACAGCAAAACTTAACTCTACCCAAACAGTCGCTAACATGCTAGCTAAAGTTATATCTAAAATACCAGGATATAACACTAAAATAAAATTAGGTGTAGTTAGAGGCGATAGGTTTGCACACTTTGATCCACGAACAAACACTATTGTTATAAACAAGAAAGTAGAATTTAGTGACTCTTCTGGCAGAGTAGAATCGCTGGGTAGGATAGTAGTACACGAAGTTATGCACTCTATGATGGATCATATTATTGACAATAGAAGTGTACTACCACTAAGTCTACAAAAAGAACTAGACACGTTAGAAAAACAATATGAATATGTGTCTCAAACTTTAAACCCAGTTACACTAGAACTGTTTGGTATAGATTCATTTAAAGAATTTGTTGCTGAGATGTTCTCTAGCGAAGAAGTGCAAAAACTAGTTGGCACTCTAGGTAGGTCTAAAAAAGAAAGAGAGTCTGACATATTTAAGAAAACGTACGGTGATGGGAAAGTTTCAGGTTTCTTAAAAGACATGGCTAACTTTATACTTAAAACTATAAGAACACTTGGAGGTTTTACTCCAGGAATAACTGCCGCAACTACGCTTCAATCTATTGAAAATATAATTACATCAAAAGAATATGTACCAGCTAGTGAAACATTACAAGGTAAGGGTATATCCTTTGCACCTAAAAAAGCTAAAGACATAGTGGACTCTACGCCTACACAAATAAGAGAGGAAAATAGAAAAGGAGCTAAAGACATAGAGTATAGAAGCTGGTTTAACCGGTCATATAATACTATAAAAGGCATTTTATTTGGCAATGAAAAAGTAAGAACTAATTTAATTAGACTGTTCCAAAACGATAGAATTGCAATAAAAAATATACAAGATATTGCAGATAATGCAGGAGTTTTAATACGAGGTGGTAAGTACTTTAATAATATATTTGACCAAATTACAACTTCTTTAGGTAGAGCAGATGTATTACTTAAAACCTATACTAAAGAACCAATAGATAGATTTGTAACATTATTTACAGAGTATTTAAATTATGTAAAACAATCGCAATCTGAAGCAGTAGGGGATTTACAATCATGGCTCACAGCATTTCATGAAGCAGAAAGAAGGCACGTAAAATTTATTAAGTTTGTGCCACTAAGTACAAAACAAAATATAAAATTAGCTTCAGGTGAAATGGTTAGTGCTGCTGCATTAAGAGAAAAAATATTTAAAATATTAACAACTAAAACTAATCTATCAGATGCTGAAATACAAACTTTAAGAGATACACTAGAAACTTTAGCTTCTAAATACAAGGACTCAAACGGACTAAGTTTTGAAGGTGCTAAATATAAGTCAATAGATGAAAACGATTTAGAATATAGTGTTGTAGGTAAAGGTGGTGGTAAGGGTCCTTTAACAGTTGCTGAAAGAGAAGCATTGATAGATGAATATAATAATCTACCTGCAAAACAAAGACAGATTATAGAAAAAATGAGAACAGCTTTAAAAGATATACAAGCAGCTTCTATCGAATTAAACCGTATGTCTAACTATTTACCGCAACAAGGTTTAAATATAATTAAATTATATGGGTGGGAAAATTATATACCATTAAAAGGTAAAACAGAAACTAAAGATAACTTTGATGAATCGTTAAACCTGCAGGGTAAAAGATTATCAGGCGACTTAAGAAGACTAGAAAACACTTTTGAGGGCGGACAACAAGATGCTACAGACCCATTTGTTCAGGTATTAGTAGACGCAACTATTGCCGGAGCAAGAGCAGGTAGAAGAAAACTAACTCAAGCAATTAAAAATGCTGTTCTTACACAAGTAGATTATGTAGACAAAGATGGTAAGAAAGTAAAACAAAAATTATTAGATGGAAAAATAGTAGCTACATTTAGCTACGAAGATAGATACACAGGCAAAATTAAAGATGAAGAAGCTTTAAATAAAAGAAATAGAATACTACACTATAATCCTGATGGTTCTATAGATATTATTGAGATAAAAGATGTTGCTGCATTAGAAGCTATACGACGTACATATAGAGATTCACACCCATTACTAGATTTAGCAAACGGTATTACTGGTGCTCTTGGTCAGTTACATACTAGGTTTAACCCTGCTTTCCCAGTATTAAACTTTGTTCGTGATGCTTTAACTAATGCATACAATATAGCTGCTGATGTAGGAGCAAAAGAAAGTTTTGAATATTTAACTCTTATAGCAGAGCAAGTAACTAAAGGTGGTTTAAAAGATACTTCTACAATAGCTTATTTATTTGTTGACGGTAATACTAAAGCTATAGATAAATATGTTAAAGACCAAGCTAAAAAAGGAAATACTTATCCTCAAGATGTGATGGAATACCTAAACGAGGGAGGTAATATCGCTTATGTTCAAGGTTTATCTGTTGCTGGTATGATGAACAACCTAGGTAAAAAACTAAATAAAAATGCAATAATAGACACTAAAGAAGATATTACTCAGTTCTTTGATGGCTTAATGCTTACATTTGAATTAGCATCTCGTATCGCAGCTTACCGTACAGCTAAACAAGATTTTATAGCTCAAAACAAAAACAAATATGGTAAGGCTCAATTAGAAGAAGCAGCAAGAGAATATGCAACTGGGTATGCTAAACGTATGGCAAACTTTGAAGAGACTGGTGAATATGGTAGAGCTATGGGTGCTTGGTTTATGTTCTTTAGACCAGCTGCTACGGGTGCAGTAAGAGCCTTAGAATCCATAGGTCCAGCCTTAAGACGATGGAAAAATGTAGAAGCTCAACTACCAGAATATATTAAGAATGACCCGCAAAGATTAGCAACATATAAAGCTAAGTTTGAAAAACGACAGCAAGCAGCTCAAACAGTTATGGCTAGTGCAATAGGTATGGGAATGGCAGTTTATGCATTAGCAGCAGCGTTATCAGGTGACGACGATGATAATAAAAACAAAACATTTGGCGATGATTTAAGAAGATGGACTCGTTTTGCTAGATTTGCTATACCTGGTACAGATACGGTAATACAAATACCTTGGGGTTTTGGTAACGGCGGATTAGCAGCTATTGGTGCTCAATTAATGGGTTTAGGGTTAGGAAGAGAAAATTCAGGTAAAGAAATAATGGGTAATCTTATTGAAATAACTATGGATTCTTACCTACCATTACCAGTATCAAGAATTAATCCTTTTGGTGGGGATATAAGAAATACTGCAGCATTTTTAATAGACTCTTTTGCTCCATCAGTTTCAAGACCAATACTAGAGTATGCCTTAAATATGAATGCTTTCGGTCAACAGATATATAATTCAAGAAAATCTAGAGTAGGCGATGCTTATACTGGCGGAGATAACATACCTGATATGTATAAAGATGCAGCTATATATTTAAGTGAGATAACTGAAGGTGCTATCGACTGGAGTCCTAATGTTATGTTCTTCTTTGCAAACAACTACGCAGACGGTATTACACGAATAGCTCAAAACACGTATGGTCTTGGACTAACAATAGCAGGACAAAAAGATTTTGATCCTAAAAGAGATTTACAAGTATTTGATAGTTTTATATCAAACGTGTCAAAACCAGACCAAAGAGCTTTTACTAGAATTAAAAATATAGTAGATAGGAAAGAAGCTAGATTAAACGCCTTAAAAAATAATCCTGTTGGGTTAGCTAGTTATTTAGATAAAAACCCATCTGACCCTATGATTGTAGATAGATATAAAGAAATAGAAACTAAAGAAATAAATCCTACTCGTGAATATGTTAGTGAAATAAGAAGTATGCCAGGACTTACGCCTAAACAAAGAAAAGAATTATTAGATTTTAGAAAGCTGGAACTAGATGCCTACATAAAAGGTTTAATATCTGAAATAGATGTTATGTTACAAATAGCTGAAGATTAATTAACCCACACGCCACGTCCTTACACCAAGCATGCCTTCATATACTACAGCGTAACATCTAACTTTTATCTTTTCTTTTTTAGCTTTTGTTTCTATAGTATAAATAAGGCTAGAGGGTCTAGTCGTAGGTATGAAAAAACTATCCCCCTTTTCCATGTATAAGAACGGTAATATCCATTCAGGCTCACTTGTTCTCAGCATTTATTTCTTTCACTATCTCATCTAAGAACTTAGCAGACTCTATCTCAATACTAGATACAGCACCTAAACTAGCAGCAGGTTTCCATTGGGCACCCATACGCTTCTTGTGTTTACGAGTCTTATACCCTAGCTTGTTCATATTTTCTATGAATGCATCTACACTTGCGCCTTCTTTAGCTAAGAACTCAGCAAACGCTCTAGTCTCAATATTGTATAAGCTCTTGTCTATATCAGCTCTAATAACTAAGTGTGATGCTCTAACATCTGCAGAAGCGTTACCATCTTCAATAGTTAAAGTACCCAAGTGATTAGAGTTAAGGAACCTTTGTAGTACGTCAACGTAATCCGCTTTGTTAATCTCAATGACATTGTTCTTAGTATTAATCATATCATTAACTACGTGATTGTAGATACGCTCTAAGTCATAATCAATAATACCTAGCTCATTAGCTATTTCCGCTCCTGTAAATGTACAAGCTATAGCATTGTGATAGAACCTATACACAGCGTCTTTTGAATAGTCGTTCATGAATCTCTCTATCCAGTAGTCAAACCTAGCTTTTATTTTTTCTTTTGGAGTTTCCATTAAGTATCTAATATATTCACGACCTGCATGACCATAGTTTTTAGTAAATGGGTTAAATATCTCTGCCCCCATTAAAGCGTCATTTTTAAGTAAGCTAGGAGAACCAACTTTAAACTCAAGAACCCTTGCTAGCTCACCGTTAGGGTCTATCTTCAACCCAGCTAATTTAGTTATGACCGAGTGGTTTGATGTAAAGATAACAACCATAGATGCTTCACCTTCATGAGGACGCTCTTCATCTACAGATGCTTCCATTCTAACTTTAGGTTTACCTTGTGATACGTTGTGAATAAAGTTACCTGTCTCTTCACCGTTTTGGTTACCCATCTCATCAAACAAGAATGGTACGTTCTTCAAAGCTATGATACGTTGGTTCAATGCATTAGGTGTCGCTTGTGCATTTCTCTTACCATCTTTTGTACCAACCATATGTAATGGCTTAGGGTGACCCCATATACTAATACTACCAAATGATGCACCAGTCTTAGCTGTACCAGATTCTGTGTTGTATAAAGTAATAGTAATAGCAGGAGTAGAACATTCTAAAAACTCAAACAACGGAGATGCGAAACCAGTCATCAATACAAAGGCATGTAATTCAAACTCTTTTTGGTTTAGTTTTTGAGCTGCTTTTTTCCATTCATCGTAGCTGCCTGTAGGCTCCATATATTTAGCTAGTGTCTTAGCATTACCAGCTAATGCAGTATCAGCTTCAATTATCTGTCCCTCTACATTTCTTATTTCTGTTTTACCAAACACATAGGATGTACATTTATCAGCCCACCCAAGTTGTTTACGTAGCATATCAGGATCAGTATGGTCTATAAGCCAATCTGCCCACTCATAAATGTAATCCATAATATAACTTCCTTGTTTAGTTTTTTGGTCATATATAATTCCGTTCTTTGTAACTATCTCTTTGAACTTAGACAAATCATATAACTCATTCATCTTCATTCTAAATATACGTTCATTACCTTGTTTGTTTGCTTTAGATGGTAACACCGCTTTCATGTCTAGCATCTCTCCGTCTTTCTCACAATAGATACGACGTATAGGATAGAGTAAGTGCTTTAATGCAAGCACAGGTTTTTGTGCTATTGGATTACCTTCTTCATCATGTACTACTGGAGGCTGATAATATATACCACCTGAGTTAGCTCCAATAGACCAACCCTTCTTAGCTATTTCCGACGGTAGACCTACAAACTCTTTGTTAGTTGTTAGTTCTCCTCCTTCATCTTTTTTAACTATAGCTATAGGCGCAGGTATAAATTCTCTAAACATATTGATAGGTGATTTGATATTACCTTTAAACTTACACCCATCACATAGTCCTGCTTTGTATTTACTAAACTGTTCACAGGTATGCGGTTTGCCTTGTGTTTCATTAGCTTTGAACTCTGTCTCACTGGGCGAATAATCATTGTGCCCTTTAGATAGTTCGTGTATAGCTTCTGCCCTATCTTCACAATGTTGAGCAATAGATAGTATAGAGAACCATTCATCGTATTCAACATCGTTAGGCTTAGTTCGTAGTATGCGGTCGATCTGCGCACAGCCAGTGCCTGCTATACTTTCTTTTGCAATCCTGTCAAACGATACTTTGAAGTTGTCTAACTTAGCGGCTTTCTTTTCTTCGTCAGACATAGGTAGTTTAGCGGCTTCTTTTAGAATATCATTTACTGATAGCTCAACCTCACCTAGTATCTCTTTGAACATACCAAACTTATAGACCACTAACTCGTCAGACATTATCTTAGCTGGAGCTTTGTCTCGTTTTGGTTTGTTGTTAATCGTGTCAGGACAACGCATGATCCTAGAGATGTCGCACATAACGCTCTCGTCTACTAACAAATTATTGTTTTGACAAAAGGTTAAGAACTTTTTAGCATAAGGCTCCCACTCGGTGATAGGTATGTCTTCGTCAAATAAATAGTATGCATGTATACCATTACCTGAGTCTATCCATACAGGATCAGGCATGCCTGTATTTTTTATAAAGTTAGTTAGAGCATCTATAGCATCTTGTTTAGTTTTGTATGTTTTACCAGCTTCTGCTTTCTCAAGATCAACGTCTAGATCAAGATATAAACAACGCCTGTAATCTACATTCAACTTCTCTTTTACTCTGCCCTTACGTACAGGACTAATGTACGAAGATATAGCAAAGAAAATATTTTTGTCCTCTCCCTGTTTTTCTTGAATAGATTTTACAGTGTCAGATATTTCAGCTTTAGACTCGACCCACTCATGAGCCATAGTGCCTTTGTCTGTAACCCAAGCTACACAGTAATTCTTTCCTGAATCAGGTAGTGCTTTGTTGTAAAATTCTTGTGTCATTTTTCATGGTTTCTATATAAAAGTTAAAATACTAAAGACTCTCCAAATAAACTTTCGCAAACTTAGACGTCTTCGCCGGCAGGTGACCTGTCTTCAAGTCATCTTCCACTGTCTTAATAAAGTTTTTAATCTTAGTATAATTCTTTTCTCTTACATATTTACCACGAAACCAACTGTGAATTGACATTCGAGACACCCCGAAAGCTTTGGCAACATGCGTAGCAGGTAGATTTGCTATTACACATATCCTTGCAAGCTGTACACCTATTCTTTCAGGGTCGGCTCGGTCTAACTCAACTAAGAATTGTCCGCTGTATGGTCTTCCCATAATATCTCCTAGTCTTTGGTTGCCCACTTATTCATAATATCTGAAATATCATTTGCCTTTTCTACTGGCTCAGATTCCTTTCTTACTACAGGTTCTTCAACAACTTCATCAGCTTGCACTGGTTCAGGTTGAGCCTGCTTAACAGGTTCCTCAGCTTTTGAATCGGTTTGATATACAGTTAATTTAATTGCTTGTTCCGCTGCAGAAGACTTAGCTTGTTTCTGTAAAACTTCTATATCTTCAGCATTTACGGCAGCTGCGGGTGAGAACAATAACTTCGGCACTGATGACTTAGGGTCAAACTGCATTCTAGTTACTACTCTACCGGCACTTACATTGTTGTTTGCAAGCATCTGAATATATGGTCTGAATGGGTATTTACCGCCCTCTTCTTTACCAAAGCATGACGTAGCAGGTAACACCATTTGCATAACATCACCTGATGGATCATTAGGTAACACTACGGCTATACGCCAGGACAATCTACATGCGCTCCCTGTACCACCCACGCCTGAACCTTTTACACTAAACTGACACGTGTCGCATGATTTAGCTTGTGGAGTTTCACACTCAGGTGAAGGAACGTTTGAATCATTTGACCAACAAGTTGGGCTCACCTTCTCCCCTTCCTTATAGGTCGATGCATAAAATGTTCGTGAGGCATTGTGAGACATCTTAACAATGATGACATTCATGAAATTATCTTCAATTGTAGATACCTCTTTCCCGTTGACCACTTTATGAAAGTTTTTACCACGTATCGAAATACGCTTTGCACCACCACCACTGGCACCGCCAGCAACAGCAAGTGTATCTTCATCCAGCCCTGTTTGAACAATGGCTGAACTGTTCTGTAAAATAGTTTGTAAATCTGTACTCATTTATCTTCTCCTTAAGACTTGGTAGGTTTTCGTACTACGACTTTGAATTCTCGCATACTACTTATACCCGGCGGCAAGCCTTCATCGTCTCGGTTGGTTAAAAATTCTTTAAAGTTAGACTGGTGTAGTCTTTGTTGCAATAGTTCAATTGCTTGATTCTCTATAACAAACTTTTTAAAGTTATCCCAGTCCCCACAAACATAGTTCTCTCTTGTGGTTTTAATTACAGTGCCATTACCAGTACGGATACTGTCGGCATTTATTTCATTACATGAATTTAGTAACACTTGTTCTAACTGAGCTAAATCGTTTGCCAATTCTCTATCTTTTGCTTCATGTTCTCTAGACAATCTATCACGTTCATCTCTTATAGTCAAATAAGTTTTTACTAATTCATCAAGGTTAACATCACTCATGATTCTATTTCCTCTCGATATAAGTCAACTAATTTTGTATGTTGGTCTACCTTACCCCGTAGCATCCCATACATCCTCTTTTCAACATCAGAACCTTCTAGGTGAACAACAGTCATCTTGTTCTTTTGTCCTACCCTATCCATCCTAGCAATACACTGTAAATAAACTTCAACGGACATAACAGGAGACCAAAACACAACTGTGTCTGCTCTAGTCAACGTTACCCCGTGAGAAGCTGATTGTGGTTGTATCACCAAGACTCTAGGTTCGTCCTGAGATTGAAACCTTTGAATGATGTCTGCTCTGTCTGTAGCTTTGACATCACCGTGTATCAGTTCTGTAGTTATTCCATTATCCATTAAGAACTTAGATACAAAATTTATTGTATGCCTGTATGGCACAAAGACTAATACTTTATTGTCTGTTTCTTGTACTGTTTCTAGTAGTGCAGATAGTCTAGGTTTTATATCAAACTCTACAACTTCATGACTGTCTGAGTACACCGCACCGCCTGATATTTGTAATAATTTATTTAGTCCAGCAGCTGCATTAACAGCTGTAACTTGTTCGCCCGCAGCTTCAATTAGCATCTGATCTTTTAATGCTTTGTAATATTTCTTAGCTGACGGTGTTAGTTCTATCTCTCTTGTCTGATACATTACGTCGGGTAAATCTAGACATTGATTCTTTGCAAACCGTATAGCTGGATTCAAAGCCTTGAACACATCGTCTTTTGATGTAGGACGTGGTATCCATTTAAATCTAGATATTTGATACATGACTTTATCTCGCCATGCGTTCTTAAATTTAGGTATACGTTGTGGGCATACTAACTTAGCTAGACCATACGCATCTAGTGGAGACTGAGACGCAGGTGTACCCGTTAACATCCATAGCCTTGTATCAACGTTAACTATCTTATTCATAGTTTTAAATCTTGTAGTTGTAGTAGACTTATAAGCATTACATTCGTCTATTACAATCAAATCAAAATTAGCTCGAATAATTTCATCTCGTACTATGTTTACTCCATCATAATTAATAATAACAAATTCATAGTCTGAGTTAATTATCTTACGTCTTTTATCTGCTGTACCATGACACACTATAGAAGTTCTGTGCATACAAGTGTTAAAGATGTCGCCCTGCCATGCTGAATACATAATAGATAGAGGACATACAATCAATACACGTTTGACTTTACCTTGGTTCATTAGGTAGTCTGCCGCCCATAATACAGATGACGTTTTACCTGTACCAGCTTCGTTAAAACAAAACGCTTTTTTGTTTATAGATAAAAATTCTGATGTTACTTTTTGATGGTCAAACGGTTTGTATAAACCACACCACTCATAATCACGAGTAATAGGTGAAGGAAGATTTTTTTTAAATCTCATTAGCTGGTTTAGCCTAGTCATTTCTTCTAGACCCCAGTAAATTAATAGTTCAGTTACAGTATCATCTCTCTTTATAACTTCACTCTTAGATATATCTTTTAATATAATATCTGCTGACTCGTTTTTTAAAGTTAGTTTTACGGCTTGGTCTTGTAATAATTCCATATTCTACTTACAGTTTAAATAACACTATAAGTATATACTAACTTAGTAATAAGTCAAGTTATATTTACGTTCTTTTTTTACGTTCTCTTTTACTTGTTTCAGAAACAAGCTTACCAGATGAGTTACGTTTGAACGAACGGTTTTTAGATTTGGACTGAATAGTCACACCGTTTTTATTTGAGCCACCTTTAGATAATGCTTTACGATGAGCTATGTCTTTTCCTTCTCTCATATCAGCTTTACCGTTACCATTTAAGTCTTTACCTTTTGCATCAATTTTACGACGAGCACGTTGACGTTCCATTCGGTTAGAATGTTCACCTCTTGTTTTTTGTTGTTCATATTCTTTTTTATATGGTCTTTTTTTGTTTACGTAAGCCATGATCTGATACCCTCTTACACCAAGTTACAAATTCATC
>Ga0099847_1000353_pt1 | contig 15718 bp, 33 predicted proteins | sample CB_VirMetaG_2_FD_78178 | JGI IMG/M metagenome (GOLD analysis project Ga0099847, IMG submission 78178) | Freshwater to marine saline gradient viral communities from Chesapeake Bay - CB_1504_2 Viral MetaG | ecosystem: Environmental > Aquatic > Marine > Coastal | place: USA: Chesapeake Bay...
CAGATGAAGATGCATTATTACCAATCCCCGTATTTTTTGATCCTACTACTAAAAAAATCTTAAAAGATTCAATCCCAAGAGATTTAAGAGAGGAACTTAAAGACGAGACTTGCTAGATGAAAAATATATTTGATTGGATCAAATGTATAAATACAACCAAACCCCCAGTCGGTTCTTTCACAGATAAAGATTGGGATTTTTGGAATTCATATATGATACACCGATTCCTTTCACAAAACCTCGATTATTTAGAATTGGTAAATGAAGTACAATCCTTACCACCCCAAGATAAAAAACAAATTTATTCTATATATAGGGAATATATCCCTAAAAATAATAAATGGAATAAATATATTAAATCTAAGGTAAAACAACCTAATAAAGATTTAGTAATATATATTAAAGATTATTTTGAATGTTCAAGTAAGGTAGCAAAAGAGTACATAACCCTCTTAGATAAGACACAAATAAATCGTATATTAACTGATATAGGAATAGATAAAAAAGAACTAAAACAATTATTAAAATGATGTCACCACTTTACAACATGCTTATGACTTCAGCTCAAGCTGATAAAGCAAAAGCAGAATTAACTTTAAACTTATTATCTAACCATGCCTCTGGAATTGGAGATCATTCCACTGAGGACTTTTATAAAAATGCCGAAGATGCCCTTCGTATGTTAGTTGATGCCGAAGATCGTATTACAATTTTAAATAAAACCTTCATACCAAAAAAGCAAATCAATGGGTAACTCAGTAGATAAATATTACCTAAATAAGTTAGATGACGTCATAGATAGTAGGGAAATACATAATGGTATGAATAAAAAAACTAACAACCCTAAAAAGGACAAGTATGTTCAATCTGTAAAAGAAAAGTTTGAAGATAGATCTCAAACAGGAATTAAAAAATATAATACAACCTTAGAGAGGAATGATTTAAATTTCTTAGACTGGTTAGCCCATCTCCAAGAGGAATTAATGGATGCTACCTTATATGTAGAGAGATTAAAAACAAGTTATGTCGAAGAAAATACCAAAAATAGTAAAGGAAATACAAAATAACCCACCTAGTGAGGTAAACTATAGTTATCAAAAGAATATATCATATTCACAGATGTCTATTTATGGGGGGTGTCAATATCGTTGGAAACTCCAATATAAGGATAAGATAAGAAAATTTACTTCCTCTATCCATACGGTATTTGGTACAGCTATTCACGAAGTAATACAGGAGTATTTAAGTGTATTATATAATATATCAGGAACTGTTGCCGATCAAATTAACCTAGAGGATAACTTTCAAGCTGCTTTCATAAACGAATACCAAAAACAGTATAAGTCCAATAATAATGAACATTTCTCCTCAGCTGAGGAAATGAGAGAGTTTTTTGAAGATGGGATTGGTATTTTAAATTGGTTCAAAAAGAAACGAAGTAAATATTTTAGTAAACGTGGTTATCATTTAGTTGGTTGCGAGATACCCATCGTAATATCTCCAAATAAAATGTATTCTAACGTATTATATATGGGATATTTAGATGTCGTTATATATAATGAAAAAACAAATAAATTCAAAATAATTGACATCAAAACCAGCACTAAGGCTTGGGGAGATTATAAAAAGAAAGATAAAACAACCCATGCCCAACTTCTTTTATATAAACAATTCTTTTCAGAACAATATAATATTCCTTTAGAAGATATTGATATTGAATTTTTTATAGTTAAAAGAAAAGTGTTAGATTGGGATGATGAAAAACTAATGTCTCCCCATCAAGCTTATAGAGTACAAACCTTTACCCCACCTCATGGGAAAACTTCCATAAAGAGGGCAATTGATATGGTTGATAATTTTATTACTGAATGCTTTACATATGAAGGGAAAATAAAAGAAAAAATATATAAACCTAACCCTTCAAAATTTGGTTGTACCTTTTGTCCCTACCTAAATACTGAGTATTGTGATAAGGGTATAAATTCTTAAAAAGATGTATATTTATATATAATAAACAAAAAATTATAAAAAATTATGAGTAAACAAAAACTAACAAGTGTAAAAATTGATGGTGAACTTTGGGATGAATTCAAAATAGAATGTATCAAAAGAAAATTTACATTCCAAAAATTATCTGAAAGGGCAATTGATTTATTTATGCGAGACGAAGAATTTAGAAGAAAAGTTATTAACCATAACGGGGGTTCCAAATAAAAAGGTTGTATATTAAAAACCAATTTTGTGAAAAAAATAATATAAAATTAATTAGAATAAATTATAAACAAATTAAATTAGTAAATCAAATAATAAACCAATATGTCTAACATTCAAAAAGCCCATTTTCGTCACATCGAGCAAAGGTATCGTAAAAAGATACTGCTCATTTGTGACGATATTTAATTAGAGTACATTCTGGAGTTGCAACTGTTGCAAAAGAAATAGTTCTTCATACCTCTCATCACTTCAACTGGGTCCAAATAGCTAGTGCTATAAAACATCCAGAAAAAGGAAAAATTCTTGACATATCGGGGGATACAGGAAAATTTATTGGGTTAAATGATGCTTCTGTGTTACTCTATCCTACAGATGGATATGGTGACCCTACAATTTTAAGGGAAATAATAGCGAGAGAAAACCCAGATGCTCTAATGTTAATTACAGACCCAAGATATTTTACTTGGTTATTTAATATTGAACATGAAATCAGAAAAAACATTCCTATTGCTTATTTAAATATTTGGGATGATTATCCTGCCCCCATGTATAACCAACCGTACTATGAAGCTTGTGATTTATTAATGGGTATTTCAAAACAAACTGTAAATATTAACAAAATAGTTTTAGGGGACAAAGGAAAAAATAAAATATTTAAATATATACCACATGGTTTAAATGAAGATTTATATTTCCCTATTGATAAAACTAGTAAAAAGTTTATAGAATTTAAAAAGAATATTCTTAAAAATAAAGACTCTAAATTTACAGTATTTTTTAACTCTAGAAATATTAGGAGAAAGCAAATTCCTGATGCTATGTTAGCTTTTAGAACCTTTTTAGATACTTTACCAAAAGAGGAAGCACAACATTGTAGAATGGTTTTACATACAGAAATTGTAAGTGACCCCGGTACCGATTTAGAAGCAGTTAGAGAATATCTTTTTGAAGAAGATTACCCTGAAGCTATTATATTTTCATTACAAAAATTATCCCAAGAACATTTAAATTATCTCTATAATTTAGCGGATGTCCAAATATTATTAACTTCAAATGAAGGGTGGGGGCTAACAATTACAGAAGCCCTTCTATCAGGAACTCCAATAATAGCAAACGTAACAGGAGGAATGCAAGATCAAATGAGGTTTACGGATAATGAAGGTAATTGGTTTACCCCCTCTCCTGAAATACCTTCAAACCATAGAGGTACATTTAAACAACATGGTGAATGGGCTTTTCCAGTCTATCCAACTTCACGTTCATTACAAGGCTCACCTTTAACACCTTATATCTTTGACGATAGATGTAAATGGGAAGATGCAGCTGAAAGAATAAAAGAGGTATATAATATGTCTCCTAAAGATAGAAAAAAAGTAGGATTAAAAGGTAGAGATTGGGCTTTATCTGATGAAGCAGGTTTTACTTCAAAAAAGCAAGCTGAGAGGGTGATAGAAGCTTTCACAGAATTGTTTGAAACTTGGAAACCAAGGGAAAAATATGAGGTTGTAAATGCTACCGAATATAAAGGAAAATTCTTAAAACATAAAACTATTTATTAATGAATAAAAAACCAACATTTGTAATTTCATCTCCCTTTGATTGTTATAGTGGATATTCAGCCCGTAGCCGTGATTTAATTAAATCTATTATAGAAATAAATAAATATGATGTTAAATTATTAGCCCAAAATTGGGGTTCAACCTCTTGGGGGTTTTGTAAAGACCATAAAGAATGGGAATTTCTATTACAATATCAAATTCCTAACAATAAATTAACACAAAAACCCGATATATGGTTGCAGATTTCAATACCAAATGAGTTTCAAGCTATTGGGAAATATAATATAGGTTGTACAGCAGGTATAGAAGCTACAGTATGTAAAGGAGAGTGGGTAGAAGGTATGAATAGAATGGATATGAATTGGGTTTCATCTAATTTTTCCAAATATGCCTTTGAAAACTCAAGGTATGAAAAAATGGATTCCAAAACCCAACAAGTTATAGGTAATATTAAATTAGAAAAACCCCTTGAAGTAATATTTGAAGGTGCTAATTTAGATGTATACCAACCTCTAAAACCTAAAGATGTAAAACTTGATTTAAATAATATTAAAGAGAATTGGTGTTTCCTTTTTGTGGGGCATTGGATGTCGGGAGATTTTGGCCATGATAGAAAAAATGTATCCTTATTAGTAAAAGCATTTTATGAAGTCTTTAAGGACAAGAAAAACACACCAGCCTTGATTTTAAAATCATCTATTGGTGTTGCATCTTATATGAGTAGAGACGAAATATTGAAGCGTATACAAAGGATACGAAAATCAGTAAAATCCAATACTTTACCTAATATTTATGTTTTGAATGGGGAGCTTAATGATTCGGAAATGAATGAATTATATAACCACCCTAAAGTAAAATCTATGGTAAGTTTTACTAAAGGTGAAGGTTTCGGACGACCCCTATTAGAATTTGGATTATCAAACAAACCTATAATTGCTTCCTCTTTCTCAGGTCACTTAGACTTTCTAAACCCCGAATTTACATATTTAGTTCCTGGGACTTTAGAAAATGTACATGAAAGTGCTACTAATAATTGGTTAATCAAAGAAGCAAAATGGTTTAAACCAGATGAAGGACATATAGGTAATTCTTTAAAAGAAGTATTTGAAAAATATAAAGAATATTCTATTAAAGGTAAACATCAAGGCCACCATGCTAGAACCAATTTTAGTTATGAAAAAATGGCTGAATTGGTAGAAGAAATATTAGATAATAATGTACCTGAATTCCCTAAACAAATAGAACTAAAACTTCCAAAATTACAATTACCAAAACTACAAAAAATAGAATAATATGAACTTTGATGAATTAAAAGAATGCTCAAGATGCTCCTCAGACGCATGTTATGCTCAAGAAGTAACTAAAGATATCACTTTAGAAATGTGTTATGGGTGTGGGTTTATTTCAAATTCACTAATGAAACAGGGTAATGATTTCTTTAAAGAACAAATGGAGATTTTACCTAAACTCTATAAAGCACTACTTGATGAAGAAGAAACAACAGGTAAAATTTGGATGCCTTCAACCGTTAATGTAGAAGATAAAGGTATGGTTTTTGCTGATGGTACCGGAAGAGATAATTGGAGATGGGGTGCTGTAAAAGCTATACCTGTTACTGAGGGAGAATCTGATAAATATAAAGGTAAAAGGTTTAGACCTGATATGTCTACAATAAAACACTTTGAAGAGCGTGATTATATAGATGCACTAAGCTACATTAAAATCATCCCAGAATAGTTAGGAGCCCTTAAGGGCTCTTATTATGTTTAAAATAAAATAATAAGTTATATGAAACTTTCATACGCAATTACAGTATGCACTGAAGTATTTGAAATACAAACTCTACTATCTTTTCTAGAAGAAAACAAAAGGAATCAAGATGAGATAGTAGTATTATATGATGAGACAAATGGAGACCATATTATAAAACAAAACTTAAAAAATAATCCTACTATTAAATTTCATACTGGTAAGTTTAATGGAGATTTCTCAAAATGGAAGAATAAATTAGTTAGTTTATGTTCCGGAAATTATATTATAAATTTGGATGCTGATGAAATACCACATAAAAACCTAATTGAAACTTTACCTTTCATCCTTGAATCTCAAGATGTAGATTTAATTTATATCCCTAGAATTAATACTGTAAGAGGAATAACAGATAAACATATACAAGAATGGGGTTGGAGAGAAAATGAACATAAATGGCTAAACTACCCAGATTACCAAAGTAGAATTTTCAAAAACAACCCAAAAATTAAATGGGAAGGGGAAGTTCATGAGACTATTAAAGGTTTTAAAACTTTTGCATATCTCCCAAAAATTGAAGAATATTCCTTATATCACCCAAAAGACATTAAAAAACAAGAAAAACAAAACGAATATTATAATACCTTAAATAGACAAATCAAAGAAATTAAAAATCATCAAAATACCGTATCTTTAATAATTCCTACAAATGGTACTAATGAAAACTATACAAATGCTCTCTTAGATAATATTCAAGAATTATATGGGGGAGATGAAAATTTAGAAGTTATTGTAGAAAATAATAATAAAGTTACTTTAGGTATCAATTATAATAATGCTGTTAAAAAAGCTAAAGGAGATATCATTATTTTACTTCATAATGATATGATTTTAAAAGAAGGTTTTATTGAAAAAATAAAACGTGATTTAAAACCTAATAGTGTACTATCCTATACTCGAATCGAACCTCCCACTTTCCCAGATATATACCCTGGTAAAGTAATATTAGATGCTGGTTATAATTTAAACGACTTTGATAAAGAAAAATTTGATAATTTTAAAGTTGAAGATAAAGTTATTTTTGGGGGGTCTCAATTATTTTTCGCAGTGTTTAAAAAAGATTATATAGGTATAGATGGTTATACTTTTACAAAGTTTTGTGAAGATGATGATATTCACCTAAGATATACTAAAGCAGGATATACTCATTATGTATCTCCCGCATCTGTATATCATTTTGGTAGTAAAACCTCAAGAGTGGGTAATTATTCTAAAATTGAACTTGAATCTAGGCAAAAATTTATAAACAAATGGGGTAAAAAATTAGAAAAACAAAACCCTACAAGAATATTAGATTAAATAAAATAAAAAAATGGATATAAAAATGATTAGTTGTCCTAAATGTAGTAACGATATGCCTGAACTCAGAAAAACTAAATATGGTTATGGTTTTTGTGTATCATGCTCTGAAACTTATAATTTAGTTAGTACAAAACGAGCAATAACAGTCCAAAAAGGAGAAGGAGACCACACTTGGAATGAAACTATCCTAATGGGTGAAAATGAGTATAGAAAAAATATTAACCCCGAAGGTAACCCCGAGATTACATTTGGGATTGAAGATGCATAAATCTAACTCCAATTAAATGAGAAAAAGAAAACCTTTATCTAAAGAAATGATATTAGCAGCCATGGGTAAAACCAAATCAAATATGGCAAGTGCTAGATATCTTCACGTTTCATATCAACATTATAAGAGATATGCTAAAAATTACGATGCAACTGAACCCGGGTACAAATCTCTATTTGAACAACACAAAAATCAAGCAGGTAAAGGTATACCTAAGTTTTTAAAGAATGGTAAAAAAGACCCTGCATTATTAGACATAATAGAAGGTAGGATATCAGCTGTCCATTTCTCCCCAGATAAAATAAAGTACCGTTTAATAGAAGAGGGGTATTTATTAGAGGAATGCTCAATGTGTGGTTTTAAAGAACGTAGAGTACTTGATTATAAAATGCCCTTATTACTGCATTTTAAAGATAATAATAAAACTAATTATAGTAAAGAAAATACTGAATTGTTATGTTACAATCATTACTTTCTTACTATTGGTGATATATTTACAGAAAAGGATGAAAAACAAATTGAATCCCATATAGAACACCATGGTACAACTGATAGAGTTGAGTGGGAAGTTGATGATTACCATTTACAACGTTTAAGAGAATTAGGATTAGGTGATGAAGATGAAGATGATGTCCACAAATATATTAGTAGAATATAAATGCCATTATTGACATATAATAAGGAATTTACGGAATTTTACATAATACCCATACCCTATACTATCGGATTTTGGAGACCTATGGAAGTGGAGGTTGGGTTTATAGAAGATTACATAAAAATAACAAATGAAACATAAAAAACATAATAAATTAGTTAAGGATTACGATAAACAAAAATCAAAACATCTTAAAAAATTAGCTACTAAAAGTTTGGATAACGAGGAAAAATTTCGTATATTAAAGGAGAAGAAAATCAAAGGTAATTTTTTAAAATTTTTTTAGAAGATGGAATTTAAACATAAGTTAAAATACAATACAACTGAAGACTTAAATCTTGATTTTGCTAATGGTAATAAGGAATTAAATGATATTATAGTAGAAGTTTGTTTAGAAAACTTAAATAGTAATATAGACCCCATACCCATTGTAGAAATTACTACTAAAGATGATGATATCATATATGAAGTTGAAGTAACACGAGAAGATTTAATAATTACTTTACAATCTAATTTAAAGGTAATGGAAGAATATGAAGACTTTGAAAGCTGTATTAAAATAAAGGAGGGTATATTAAAACTAATGTAAAAGTAAAGGTTTATGGCATTGTGGGAATTTACAAATTTAAATAAGCATTCTAATTTTAGAACTAGAATAATACATACTAAGGGTTCTTTGAGTTTACCTACTAAAGGTTTAGGAGGTGTTATTTTTGCTAATAGGTTTAAATATGAATATAAAAATCCTCTATTTCCCCCATCACTTTTAGTTTTAAATAATCAAAAATACATAATGCCCGGGTGGGATCCTGTAATAATGGAGACTACACTTAATGATATAGATTGGGTTAAACCTAAAATCAAAAAGATTGAAATTAAGACCCATAAATTTAATTCTTCAAGTAATGACAAAATATACATTACTAAAGAAATAATTAAAACAGATGGTACTAAAGAATTCAAATGTAATTGTTTTGGTTCTATAAGAGCAAAAAATGGAGAGTGCAAACATATAAAATCCCTTAAATATTAATAAAAACCCACATATTTATAATCAAATCAAATAAAAAAAAATGAGTAAATACAAATTAACCCAAAGTTTCATAAGAGAAAATAAAGCAAAACTAGGTTACCACACTGATGGTACCCCTAAATCCAATAATGAAATGGATGAAGATGAATTAGAAAATTTTTATCTTAATAGTGACACAATAGATGAAAATTGGGAACCTGAAAAATTCACGATTATGGGTGATGTCTCATACAGTAAATATCAGGGAAAAACTAATAATTTAGATGATTTATTTAATGCTATTGATAAACTTCCAGATACTATAAAAAGTATTAAAGTTCCTATAAATACTAATAATATTCAACCTACAAATGTAGATTTTAAAATATTTACACCTCAAGCAGGTTATAAGGAAGAAATTAAAAGTATCATAACACAATTAGTAGATGAATATGAGAGTGAAGGTGAAAATATAACTTCGTTTGTTATTTCTTCATTTGATGGTGGGTTTAATGAGGATAAAGCTAGTTATTATATCACTTTAACTACAAAAAGATCAAATGATTTTAGTGACAACATGAGTAAAGGGAAGTTTGGTTCATTAGATGAAGAATATAAATTAAGAAAACATTTTCAAAGATTTTTATAATATCATTTAATTAAAATTTTTTAAGTAAAATAACGGGGTATCCATTTGGATACCCCATATCTATTTCGTATATTCAAGTATAATAATAAAATAAAAATAAAAAAATGGAAAAGAAAAAATGGATTGAAAAAAATGTATTTGAAATTGTAGGTAATTCTTATAATTTAAACAATGGATTAATTATAGATGAATCTAAAATAGATAAAGCTGTTGAAATTAATTTTGACGGTAATAAAATATAATTAAAAAATAGAAAATATGTGTTGTAGTGCAACTGATTATATAAAAAAAGAAATAAACGGAAATTGCCCTGATTGTGGTATGGAAATGGTTAATGGTGATGCTTATGAGCAATGTTATTATTCATCTACTGAATGTGATTTGTGCGGATGGTCGCCTTGTGATGGAAGTTGTTAAATGTAGTATTAACTAAAAATAAACAATAATGATACTTAACGAAGAACTTATACAAGAATATAACGATGTTGAATTTACATTCAAACAATTATATAAAGATTGCGTAACTTATGAAAAAAAGTACAAAAATAAAACGGTAACTGTAAGAGGAGAAAAAGATTATAGATGTGACTTAAATTTACATGAAACTTTAAACTCTCTACAGTGTGAGCTAGAAGATATTACAATAGAAATAAATAAAAGATGATTAAAGAAGAAATTATAAAAATAATAACTGACTTAATGGATATGCCTGAATATGATGTATCAAGAGAGTTTGCAGAAAAAAGAGCGTGTAACTTAATTGATAAAATAGAAAATGAGCAATTAATTATAACTGATGTTAAGCAACAACGTGAAACGTTAATTGAGTTTGCAAACTGGTTGTTTGATGATAGGGAAGATAACCACAAAGAAGTAGATTTTTATTTGAAAAACAAATAGAAGCAATTAATTGTGGCTAACTGATTTGTGTATGGAAAGTAAATTAAACGGAATTGAAATGAGAAAATTTGAAACAAAAGAAGAACTTGTAGAATGGATTGAAATAATCCACCTACAAAATACAAACGGTAGAGAAACGGAAGAAGAAATGTTTAGACTTGGAATAGAAGCTGCAATAGAAGAGCTAAGCGAGTTTAATTTATTTTCTATACCCGTTGTTTTAGGGCGAAGCGAACAGTTAGAGGCTTTTGATGAAGTGTTCCAATTAGCTTGGGAATTAGTTCAAGAAGAAAGCGACTACACTAGATTGTTGAAGATTAAAGAAAGCCTTTAATTGCCTACAACTAGGGATAAAAATAAAAAATAATAGAAAATAAATAAATATAGAACATATATGATAAAAACAGGAGATTGGTTAAATTATAATAATATTAAGAAAAAATGTTTTGGTATTCATCTTAATGGTAACATCCTAATAAAAATGAATAATAAAGTAGTGCAAATAGATAAAGAAAAGATAAAATTATGGTAAAAATAGAAAAACAAATCCTACATCATTGTCTAGCCCAAGCAAAATGTTATATCAAATCAGGAGAAAGAGATAAATCTCGTGATTACGCTGATATGGGGATAGCATATACCGCTAGCAGAAAAGAAAATGGGATGTTAGGGAATGATTTAGTTGAAGGTGTTGCAATTAATTTGTGGCTTGAACGCTTTTGGATGTTTTTGCAGAATAATGGGTTATTACTCTAACATACACTTAAAATATATAAATAATAATTTAATACTATAAATATGGGAACACAAAAATTACAGAAAATCAATTCAATTACTAAGATGATACTTGAGTTAAAATTACAACCAACATCCGTTAAAACTAAAAATACTATCCAAAAATTACAACAGCAATTGGATGATGTTATAAAGGAAAGAGATGAATTATAACATAATTTATAATGGTGATAAAGCCTACAAAATACTAAATGAAGTATTTATCCATAATTTTTTAAATAAAGATAACAATATTAATCAAAAGGTATTAGGTTTATATGTTAACCAAACATGAGGTAATCATGTTTTACAAAAAGATAATAAATTTCTAATATGTGAGACTATAGATGAAGCTACAATAGTTGAATAAAAAGGAAATACATGAACAAATACCAATTTACTTTTAAAGGGGAGAAATACGAATGTATAGGAGATGATAAAGTTTTTGATATAGAACAATTTAAAATTTTAATTGAATTAAATGATTGGACAACAATAAGCAATAGAATAATAAATCAACTAAAATGGGGACCAAACATAAAGAAGATAAAATAAATTATTGCAAATGGTGTGGGTTAAAAACCAATTTAGAACCTATTCTAACCCCAGAAACCCCATTATTGGAATTTTTAGAAGAAAAAATAAACACTTTGGGTAGAGATAAAGTATGGGGTGATGATAGCAATTGGGCAATTTTAGATATAGATTCGGAGGTGGAAGCTGAATTGTTAGTATATGATGATATGTTAAATACTTTAAGTTATAAACATTTATGTGAAAAATGCATAGAGGAAGATGATATCTTATATGATAAATATTATGAAGGGGATGATGGGGTAGAATTTACTATGGATGGTGGTATATAATAACAAATTTGGATACCCCATATATATTTCGTATATTTAGGTATTAATAATTAAAACAGGGAGGCTGAAAACTGAATAGAGTAAGCAGCAAATTAAATTTATAGAACAAATGAAAAAAGTATTTATTTTAATTATCTCAATTGGGTTGTTTACAAGTTGTAATACATATGATCCACAACCTGATGCTGATAAACTACAAGCACAAAAGACAAAAGAATCTTTAAGAGAAGCTAATAACCAAATTGGTATGCCTGCAATTGTAAACTTTCAAGAGAAAAAACTATTTAAACAGATTTTAGAATTACGAGATAATGAAAAGTTAATTACTTATTGTTATTTAATGAATGAAATGGACGGTAAGATAGGCCAATTTTTAGGAAAAGGTATTGGGTATGGAATACCTGCCGCAACACAATTTACTAACCCTATGAAAAATCTTGGTGATAAGTATAGAGAAGGAAGTAATACTGTTTTACCACAAGCTGACCCAAATGGTTTATTTATGCCTACAGCTACAAGTGCAACTTGGTATATGCTCTTGGATGAAAAAGGGGAACCACGTCCCGTATACATTGAACCTTTAATTATTGTTTCACCTATAAAATTACATTAAGATGAAAGAAATATTCAGAATTATAGGAATTGTTTTAATTGGAGCCCTTGTATTAATGACTTTAACTTATGGGTTTGGTTGGTTTGGAGTGGGGTATAAAAAAACAGTTGGTAAAGAATTAAAAAATGCTGATAGAGAAATTTATGAAGAAACAAATTCTTTTACAAAAGCTAAAAGGCAAGAAATAATTAAGTATTACAAAGAATGGAATGAAGTGGAGACTTTAGAGGATAAAAAAGCCATTGAAACTATTTTATCTATGTCTTTAGCGGATTTTAATGAGGATAAATTTATTAAAGATGCTAAATTATTGAGTTGGGTAAAAAAGGTTAAATACTAATAACAAATATATTCTTTATTAATTACAACAACATTAAATATAAGAAGTGGGGAATGATTACAAACAATCCTCAAAAGATGATGGGCTAGTAACGCTCTTGAAAGATAACCAAGTTCATTTGCAACCCGTCCCACTTCTTATATTCAATGTTGTAAATTTTTTTAATGCTTTACAACAAATTGTTTATATACAAACACAAACTTAAATAAAATGGTATACTTAATGATTATTACAATATGGATAGCCCTAGGAAACATATGGGTTGATTTATTACAAGGTATTATTAACCTAACAAGAAAAGTTAAATTAACATTACAAGAAAAAATTATAAATATTTTAGTATGGCCCTATTCCATTTACACATTTATGGAAGGTTTAAAAGAGGGAATAGAACAAGACCCCAATAAATCTCCCTCCTTAAATGTATCCCTAGATAATTTTATAGATGAAATAGATAAATACTTTGCAGATAAACTAGGAGTGGAATTGGAGGTATATCAAAATATTATGGACACTAAATTTACAGATGATGAAATTGAGGATATAGTAAATGTATTAATAACCTTAGAGGGTGATGAAGAAGAAACTAAACGTGTAAAGGAATTATTTTATAGTAAACTAAAGGAATAAATAACAAATTTGGATACCCCATATATATTTCGTATATTTAACTAAACATAAAACAACAAAAATCATGAGTAAAACGAGCACAAAACAAAGGGTAATACAGTTGCAAGAGTGGGTAAAAACATTGAAATCTCAACGTGTTAAACCATCAAAACCAACAAATAACCATCCTTTATATTAGCCAAAGTTAATTATAAATAAAAAAATCATAAACTATAAGGTAGTGGCGGAATTGGTAGACGCTATGATAAAATCTGAAGTACAAAGATTTTTAAAAAACCATAATAAAAAAAGTTTAGCGACTTTAATAAAAATGGATTGTTGGTTCGAATCCAACCTATCTTACAAAAGATTCAATATATTATGATGTACTCAAAAAAAATAGGGAATGAGATCTATGTTTATAGAAATGGAGAAATTATTTATAAAAAATGGATTAAAGAAAATAATTCTGTTGTAATGAATAACCCCCCAAATTGGAAAAACGATAAAACATTAACTATAAAATGATTAGCTTTTATAAATAAAAAATAATTTAAAAAAAATTATTTATAATTTGTGTATTAATATAATTGTATGTATTTTTGTATAAGAAATAACAATAACACATACAAAATAGACTTTTCAATGGGCAAAAAAAGCTAATTTTTAACCTTAATTTTTTAACTATGAATTTAGAAACTGAAATATTTTTTGATAATTTTTATCAAAATGAAAAAGAGATAAAAAGCACGAAAATAGAGTGTTTAAAAATCTTTACAGAATTTTATGAAGGATTTAATCCTTTAGAAAATAACGAGTATTTAGAAGTGTTCAAAATAGGTCGTTTGTTTATTGGTTTGGTTAATGTTGGATCTTTTAGAAGTGGAGCAATAAATTTTGATTCAATTATTTTAGATAATAATATTTTAAAATCTATTCATTACAAAAATTTAGATAAAAATCTAAAAAATAAATTAACTAAAAAACTTATTCAATTAGGTTATTAATAAAAAAACAAATTATGAATCCAAACAAAATTAATTACTAATATAAACGGGGTGTAAAAACCCCATTAATTTAATAGATATGACACCAAAAGAAAAAGCATTTGATATACACAATGTTAGCAACATTAAGGTTGATTTGAGTAAATGTAAAAAAGGTGATATACTTATAAGTACTCACGGAGCAAAACTTGAATACGTTGCACCAACACCTTGGAAGAAATACACGTACCTAGACCATGTTGTAAAGTATATTGAAGATGCGGAAGGAAAAAGTTTTGGTAAAAACAATTACGGAACAAGAACTAATGAAGGTTTTACATTTGCAAAGAATAGAAAGCCTGCAACAGACCATGATATTGCACAGGTACTTTAGTATTAATACCAACGTTTTGTGTATGACACGTTGCAGAATAAACAACAAAATTAAATAAATAAATAAAGATATGAATTGGGTTAAGCAATTATTTAGCAAAAAATCAGAAACCAAGCAATGTGATATACGCGTTGTTGTAGGTAGTTCTTATCCTAAAAGAGAACAGACTTATATGCACATTGAAACAGGTACAGGCAGACCTTATGTTACTAACCACCCACCACATGTACAAAAATGGTGTAATGAACAATTGCAAATAAACAGCAACCGTTGTAGATGCTGAATTACCTACAACGTATTTGTATATGGAAAGTAGGGGTATAAGAATTACAGAAATCTTTAATATTGCAAAGACTTTAAAGAAATGCAATCGAGCCTGTGTAAGCTATGCAACCCCTATTTTTTATATACGTTGTTATATATCTGGTGGCTATTGTGTGAGTTCGCAAAAACACGGCGGAGCTTCAGGCTTCGCTAGAACTAATGCTTAAAAACATAAGAGATGTTTAGCCACTTGTATATAACGTATTCGTGTATGATTAGTAGAGGATTGGCTCCCCAAGATATATTTCGTATATTTACGTGTTCGAATGGTTCGAGCGATAGAGGTTAATTTTAAAAATAAAGGTTATGAAAAGTAAAGACTTAAAAACAAATATTATGACAAAAGAACATAAGCTATACGAACTTAGCAAAGAATTAGTTTACCAAATGACTGGTAATTACACTGAAGATACGCAAAATGCAGACTTCCAAATTGCTTGGACA
>Ga0099847_1000354_pt1 | contig 15713 bp, 7 predicted proteins | sample CB_VirMetaG_2_FD_78178 | JGI IMG/M metagenome (GOLD analysis project Ga0099847, IMG submission 78178) | Freshwater to marine saline gradient viral communities from Chesapeake Bay - CB_1504_2 Viral MetaG | ecosystem: Environmental > Aquatic > Marine > Coastal | place: USA: Chesapeake Bay...
CGACTAGTACTCAGATAGGGTTTCAGTTAATAGCAATGGAGTTCGATGACGGTGGAGGAAATATTGCTTATGAATATTATACAATAACTTTTGCAGGTTCAGACTTTCTACGTATCGGAAATCCAACTAGCCTACATAGCAATAGAGGTTATGAGATTGGTATAATATATATGGATGAATTTAGTAGAGCATCCACTGCGTTAGTTAGTGAAAACAATACAGTTCATGTTCCGTGTAGTGTATCGGATGAGCAGAATAAAATACGTGTAACAATACCTGTAAACCAATTAGCTCCTTCTTTTGCGACTAGGTATAAGTTCTGCATAAAGGTAGATAAAGAGAATTACTTCAATATATTTTCTCAGTTCTTTTTTAGAGACATAACATCGGGTGCTGACTACTTCTTATTAGAAGGACAAAATACTAGAAAGGTAGAAGAGGGTGATCAGTTGATAGTAAAGAGAGATACATCAGGCGCAACGAATGCATGTATACCAACTACGGTTTTAGAAAAGAAAGCTCAGGAGGCAGACTTTTTAAATCCACCACCTGTTGATGCCAATGGTGATACTATACCTGTTCCACAGGGTGTGTATATGAAATTGAGAGCAAATAATTTCTCTACGGAGTTAGGAGAATTACCTATAGTAGCATTTGGTACAAAATTCAAAACACAGAATGGTTTTGATTGTGGTCGTATATCTTATCCTGTAAATATAGAAGATCCTCTAAATCCTGGGACTTACATAGATTACACAATACCTGCAGGTTCACGTATTACATTAGAGTTTACATCAAAAAGAAAAGGAAAGGATTGTTTTTGGACAGGAGAATTTACATATAAGGCTGAATACACATTCTCTATTACACTTACTGCTAGTGAAGATTATACTAACTTTAAATCTTGGTGGGATGGGGATAATGTAGGATTAATAATTAACTCACAGGCAGAAACTAATTTTGAATGTATAAGTGATCCACCTGGAATTGATGCTGAATACTTCCCTATTGAATTACAAACATCATTAGGTGAAGGTCCAAATAATGTACCATGTCCTGCAAATGCGCCACTTGGTACTGCTGAAATAAATTATCAATTTTGGTACGATGATGCACCTGGGGACGGGGAAAAGTTTTTAGTATTTTCAGGATTAGTTGGAAGAAATGGCAGAAAAAAGGAATCAATAAGTAGTGTTAATATAGTAGTTATTAGGTCAGATAATTTATGTGTTTTTGAAACCACTCCTGATGATGCACTTCCTGATGTGTGGTATGAAAGTTCTGTATCTTATCCAATCGATACTGCTACAGGATTTCATGAAGGTAACATTCAAAACCAAACGTCGGGAGATCCTGCAATAATCGACACTGCATTCTTTAATTGCATATCATTTGGTAATGGTGTAGAGAGCTATCAGATAAAAGACTCTATAACAGGTAAGCAAATATATTTAGGTAATAGAGTTACTACGACATCGGCACAGGAATATCAGGAGTCTCATAGATTTGCTGACCTTACATATAGTGGGATATTCAATGATGAGAGTAATGTAAATAAATTGAATGAGTTTAATTTAGGGTTACTTAATTTTAAACCACTAGAGGATACTTACGGACTGATTGAAAAGATAGTAGGTAGACAGACAGATATATTAGTACTACAGGAAGATAAGATATCGTATGTATTAACAGGAAAAAATCTACTTACTGATGCGACAGGCGGTGGTGTAATAGCATCCGTACCCGAAGTGTTAGGTACTCAGATAGCACGTATTGAGGAATATGGTATCAGTCACAATCCTGAGAGTTATGCTGATTGGGGATCTGATAAGTTTTTCACAGATGCAAAACGTGGATCAGTAATACGTCTAACAGGATCTAACTATCAGAATGAGCAGTTAGAGGTTATCTCAGAAACAGGAATGGGAGAATGGTTTAGAGACTTATTCATCGACGGGTTTATGTTCCAAAAATTAGGAGGTTACGATCCGTTCCAAAAAGAATATGTATTAGCAGCTAATAATATAGCTATCCCTGTAGAGATAGAATGTATAGAGTGTGGTGTAACTAGAACGTATATATTAGATGATCGTGCTACATCAGAACTTTGTGTAAATGTTGGTTTATTAGTTGGTGATGTAAATATAAATTACAAAGCGATCGATGTACTTCCTGGATCTTTTGAGATTGAGGCTACATATAATGGTGTGGTAGTTACTACGGGTAATACTCAGGTAAGTGGAACATTAGTAGTTGACAAAGATACGGTAGGAGTTAGTGTTATTGACTTAGCTTTATCGGGATTTGATAAAGATGTAACGGTAGAAATTACTATTGAATGTCCTGATGCAAATATTATAACGTTATTCCAAATATGTGTTTCGAATGATACTGAGGCAGGACAGTTTATACATAATGAATACCAATGGACAGACGGCACTTATGTTTCTCCACTACATTCTACTCCTGTACAACTGCAGTCAGGAACTACAAATCCTTTGGTATCGCAGTACGATATTGTTGTTGGTCCTCAGGGCGCAGGTATCATCCCTGCTAACGGAGCTGACATATCTGTAATATCTAGGAAGATAGCACCTGTTGATGACTTTGTTTTTGAAAACCCGATTGATAGTTTTAGATACTTAAGGTCATCTACATTATACGACAATACTCCTGTAGATATAGCAGCATTATTAGCAGCATCTACATTAATAGTTCCAACTACAGGTTCTGCTCCAAAGTATCAGGGGAACTTTACAATGCCTGGTGGAACTTTTGAATATCTATATTTAATATATGATTATAGAAACTCACAACTAAGAGAGTTATGTTACTCTGCAGTGAGTGCATCGGATGCATTTTGTGGTTGTTCTCCTGGCGTAAACTTTACAGCACAACAATGTAGAGCAGATAATGTTATAAATGAAGTTGTGGTAGGTCCTTATACGGGAGCAAAGGTTGGTGATTTTGTAGAGATTACACCTGATGGTTTCTTAGGAACATGTATCTTTAGGTTAGTTGAAACCACATCTGATCCTGATACGGCAGCAATAACTGCAATAAGAACTGATATATATGATTGTTCTCAGGTATGTAACATGTATGATATAGAGAATGTATCAGGAGGACCAATAACACTTACTCTTACAGATTGCGTATTAGGAACACCTTATGAATTAGCATTTACTACAGGGCAGACGTGGACAAATGTATGTGCTAGAGATTTTGATGTAGTGTTCCCGAATACAGATTATGTTTTCACATTGACATTCTGTGATTGTTTAGCTTAAAAATTAATTATGGCAGCATTAGGAATATATTATATAGATGCAGATACATTGATAGACGCAATTACAGTCTATGATGACGTAGACATGCTTATACCTGCAGCAGATGGATGGTATGCTGATTCTTTATTTGTTCGAAAACAAACTAGTGGTATACTATCGCCACCTATTCCTGTTATCTGTCCACCGTAAAAATTAAATAAAATGCCTTCACTGTATACATTATCATATAATAAGAAAGCTGCGAACGGAGCAGGTGGTTGGGCTTCATTCTACTCTTATCGACCTGAGTGGATGTTAGGTATGAACCAATATTTTTATACATTTCAGGATGGGAATCTTTGGAGGCATAACACTAATCCGCTACGTAATACATTCTATGGAGCAGCATCTGCAGCATCTACACTGACAGGTGTATTTAATGACATGCCACTACAGAATAAACTATATAAGACACTGAACTTAGAGTCGAACGATGCATGGGCTGCTACTATGGTCACAGATATACAGGCAACAGGAGCGATAGAAGAGTCATGGTTTGTAAAAAAAGAACAGTCATGGTTTGGTTTTGTTCGTAACGACGGACCTGTTGGAAGTTTTACAGATGAAACGCAGTGGGAGCTTAGATCTATGAATGGTATAGGCAATAGTATTAGTGTAGGTGGTACAGCAGCAGCATATAATATTACGTTCGACATACCTATTGGTAGTATTATTAGTGTTGGTGACTTCCTTTACTATGCAGTAGCACCGAACTATGATACTCCTGTATTTGCAGGTGAAGTAACTAACGTATCGGCTACTGTTATAACTATAGACTCTACAACTCAGGTAGGAACTACCAACCCTATACCTGCAGCAGATACATTTATTATGTACATTAAAGATCCAATTGCTGAATCTCATGGTGTATTAGGGCATTATTGCACTTATACATTGTCACTAAATACGACATCTGCTACAGAATTATTTGCAGTTCAGACTGAGGCAATGAAATCTTATCCGTAAAATCAGTATATTTGTAGTATTATGTTAGAACCTAGACGTTTAAATGCGGATGATTATGACAATATACTAAGTAAGTGGTGGATAGATCACGGTTGGGAGACACCACCTGCAAAAGATTTTCTTCCCGATAACGGAGCAGGTGGCATGATAGTTTTCGATGATGACATTCCTGTATGTGCAGGGTTTATTTATACCACAAACTCAGCGACAGGTTGGATAGAGTGGATTATATCTAATAAAGACTATAGGAAGAAACCACAAAGGTTAGAGGCGATTCAAATGTTAATAAAAATTCTAACTATTGAGTGTTATAGAATTGGTATCAAATACATGTACGCAAATAACAACAATAAATATTTGGTCGAACATTTTAAAAATCAGGGTTTTACAGTTGGATGTCAAAACTCTACAGAACTAATAAAAAGATGGGATTAGAAATAGCAGCAATATCAGCAGGTGTAGGATTAGCATCATCTATCGGTGGTACAGTTGGATCATTTGCACAGGCAGGTAAGATGAAACGTTTACAACGTGAAGCAGACGCAAAGGCAGAGAAGATGATGGCAGAGGCACGTAAGAAGTTAGACGTTAATTTCTATGATGAGTTAGCTATAAACAAAGAACCGTATGAGTTACAGCGTGAAGCATTGCTTCAACAGGGGCAGGCAGCACTACAGGCAGGTATGGAAGGAGAAGGAAGAGGTGCAGCAGCTACAGCAGGTAGGGTTCAAATGGCAATGAATCAACAGCAGGGTAATATCAGATCAACAATGGGTAATGAGCTACAGGCATTAGAGCAACAATCTGCAGAAGAGGATGCTAGACTTCGTGATGCTCAGGCTAACTTAGATTTAGCTGAGGTAACAGGAGCGCAAATGCAATCCGCTGAGGCACAACAAAGGAGAGAGACTGCTTTAGCACAGGGTATGAAAGGAGTGCAGAATAGTTTACAGATGGGAGTGGCAGCTATGCCATTATATACCACTAATAATAAGGCAGCTCAGAGAGCATTAGCTAAAACAGGTGATCCATTGGGAATTATAGGTAATATGTCTCCTAAAGAATTTAGAACATGGAAGAAAAACCTAACTCCTGAACAACGGCAACAATCATTTGGTAGTCAAGAGTTTAATGATTTCTATCAAGCAGATATTAAGAATCAGTTTCAGATGAATCCTTTTTATTGGGATTTTATGAATCCACAACAACAAACCCCTACACCAAAAACTACCACAACTACTACGTATTAATAAATAGAGTATGGCAAAGACAACTTATAATTGGCAGAACAGAGGTTTAGATACTCAGATCGATTGGGCATCAATCGGTAAGGATATGAGTACTATGCTCTCTGATCAAATGAAACTTAGAGAGGATAAGAAGGCAGAGATAGATAAGAAGTCTAAAGAATATCTTGACGAATTAGCAGCACCACCTACAGGTGATTTTGAAAGTGGCACAACTGCTGCTCTTAAATTATCAGATCAATCACAGCAATGGTCCTTAATGCAGGATCGATTAATGAAGTCAGGTATATTAAATCCTAGAGACTTTGTAATCAATAGAGAAAATAACTATAAAGAAACAAAACAATTTTTTGATTTAAGTAAGAAGTTTCAGGACGAATATAAAAGAAAATTAGATCGGTGGAAGAATGACGAATCTATGCAGATGGAGGGTAAGGCTATGGAGTTAGGAGAGGATTTTTCTAGGTTCAAAGATATGGAAGTCATCATTCATCCTGAGACAGGCGCATTAAGTTTTGCTAAGTTAGGACCACCAAATAAGGATGGTATAAGAGAACCTATAGATAGGTATACTATGGCGCAGATGAATAACTTAATATCTGTTGACTATGATAGATTTGGTACGTCTGAGTGGCTTAATAAACAGGAGGAAGTTGTTGGTGCATGGAAGGCAATATCTTTAGCAGGTGCAGATAAAGATCGTCAATTGAGGTGGATTGAAAATATATCAGACAAAACAAAAAGAGATAACGGAGATGGTAAAGCATGGAACGAACAGATTAATGATATAACGAAAGAATTATTTGTCAATCCTCTTTCAGCAGCATCTGTATTAACAGATACAATGAGTGGCTACGATTCTGTATTTAAAGAAAGTGATGCCTTAGATGAAAATGGAAAGCGTGATCAAACCAAAGTTTTATTTGTAAATGATGGATACGGGCGGTGGACACCTGAGATTACAGACGAACAAAAAGAATCACTTAAAGATTACGTAGACAGACAAATGGTTATACGTGTAGATAAAGAAGTTACGGCATCAGGTATTTCAAGTAAACCACAGTATCAGCCTAATAATGCAGCTATAGCTAGAGGTGATAAGAAGCGTACTAAAAAACAAATGGGTACACTGATCGGTGATTTACGTCACGGAACAAAAGAAGAAATACAGGCAGCAGCAGATGCGTTTAGAGGTTTTGAAGGTAGTGGAATAAAACGAATAGATAGAACGCCTACAGGTGTTACTTTAATTTTTAAAGATCCTGAGAGAGAGGATGAGCCTGTATCTTTTGGAGATAGTGAAGAGAACTTCGTAAACAAAGTTTGGAACTTTATCGTACCCGAAGGTTTTGATTCAACTAAACCAATTGAAGATTATATCTTAACAGGAAAGGCGGTTACTCCTAAGTTAATTGTTAATAGTTTTGGGCAAAGCAAAACAGTACAAGATATTGATGATGCTTATAGAGATAAGATAATCAATGACGCAGGTTTTAATATCAATGATGATTATGATGCTAATTCAGTAATAAACACAGCAAAAGGTATAGAGTCATCAATGAGAAGGATTCCTATTATGGAAGATTGGTCTATTGAGCCTACAGACTATTGGAGGGATGATAATGAGATTATTATTAAAAAGGGTGACGGAACAGAATTTAGAAGATATACTTTTAATAAAGATTTTGATTTTTGGGATGTCGTAGATGATATTCTTTCAACAGGAGTATCGATTGCAGATGTAAAATATAAAACATCTGTTTCGAAACCAAAAACTACAGGCGGTGCTCAGACAACTGATGCGCCCGCAGAGGGGGATAAAATTTTTGAAGAATAATAAATACAATGGATAAAATAGAACAACTATATAATTTCTATTTAGATAAAGGACTTATCTCTCCTGCGATTTCTTTAGATAAATTTAAGGCATCTTCACCTGATCAGCAGCAGCAGTTATATTCTTTAGGGAAAAATAAAGGTCACTTTGTTGATACAACAGAAGATGTATTTAAAACAGCATGGGCTAGTGGTGGTGAAGGAGAAATTATAAAAAAAAAAGAAGACACTACGGTTTCCGTATTGGAAGATGGTGGATTGGAGCAATCGAATATCGATGAACCTACTACTACCGAAGACCTTAGTACACCACCTGAAACTCTTAGTACACCACCTACGTATGGTATCGCTGAGGTATCAGATCTAACTCCTGGCTTTGAATCTGAACAACAGTTTACCGCAGATAAGGCTGATCCTACATCACGATACAATGCACCTAAGAGAGAAAGACCAATCCCTACTATCGATGATAGTGGAGAGATACCAATCCAACAGACTCCTATATTAGAAGAAGCTCCAATTACTTCAACTCAATTAGAGAGAGAGTATATAGAAGATGCTCCTGTATTAGACAAACTGCAGAAGAAAGAAAAAATAGATGCAGAAAAAAAGAGGATTAAGTTCGAAGAGCAAAGACAGGCAGCTTTAAAAGATCCTGAATTTGAAAAAGCTCTTAAGGCTACTACATCCAACACTATTAAGATGGATGAAGAGAATGCCGTTAAATATTTCACAGACCTATATAGTAAATTTGGTTTCTCCTTTCGGCAGATTGGAGTTGGCGATGCTATTGAGGTATTGGCAGAAGATGGTAGCACTCAAAAGATTGATCTACAAACCTTTTTCTCTAACGGATCTGAGGTAGGAAAGTTACGATCATTTATTAAGTCAAAGGCTCAGGCATCTGATACCACTGATAAAGAATTAGATTTAATTGATGCGGAAGCGAATAAATACTTTGAAGAGAAAGGTATTGACTATGACTTATATCGTAAAAAATTAGAAAGGTATAATGAGCTTAGAGATATAATTGGTTTCATTGAGTCTGCGCCACAGAAAGAAGCTGACTTAGAGAATGAAGACTTAGAAACTATGTCTAAGTATTATATCAACGGAAGAAAGCGTAGTGATACATCAGAAATATTAAACGAATTATCTACTGAGTATAATAACTTATCTTCATTCTTAAATGATTCAGAGGTAAGTAAAGTTAGTCAGGACTTTGACGAATACTTAGACGGTGAGTATAGGAAGAAAGCTGAACAGGCTGCCTATAGTAATGCATACGCTAAGTATGTAATGGAAGATGTAGATAAAAAATCTTTAGAGTTATACGGAGTTCCAACTGCCGATGTTTTAAAGATGACTTCGGATGACCCTGATGAAATTAAAAAATTAAATAGTATAAGAGAATCATATGGTAAGGCGAAAAGAATCTCCGACATAGCTGCCAAAGAATATGAATTAGCAGAAACATTTTTAGATAAAAAAGTAGATAAGAATTTCACGGGTAAGTTTGTGGATGGATGGGAAGGAGCTATGAACTCTATGAAGACAGGTATAGCGCAGGGTAATCTTAATAATGAGATCGTGCGTTTGGCTTTAGGTCTTACTGATATAAGTTCAGAGTCTTCTACAAAAGAAGTGGCAGAGAGTTTAATAAAGTGGCAGCAGGATCAACAGACAGGTAAGGTTAGTAGAAATTTATATAATTGGAATAGAGCAAAAGGTTGGAGAGAGGCTTTTTCTAATACAGAGAATCCTGTAACATTAGCGTTAGAAATGTTTGCAATGTCATTTGCTCAACTACTTCCTACAGGGAAGACTATTATACCTACAACAACAGCAATAGGTACAGGAACAGGTGCTTTAGCAGGTACGATGGGCGGACCTTTTGCTGAGGTCACTGTTCCTGCAGGAGCATGGACAGGGTTTAAAGAAGGTGCAAAAATAGGATTGAGTTTAACATCGGGCGCAATGGAATATGGGAATGCAGTAATGGAAGCAATAAGTAATCGTGGCTATGATCCTTTAGATCCTGAACAGTTAGCTATTGCCTTACACGATCCTTATGTGTGGGAAGAAGGAAAAGATATTGGACTAAAGCGTGGTGTAGCAATTGGTTTGATGGATTACATCGCTACGTCGGTAGCAGGTAGGGTTTTTAAGGCAGGTAAGTTAGCTACAAAAGGTGAGAGAGTAGCAAAAGGTATTGGTGGTCAGTTTTTAATGGATCCTGTTTTTGAGGGAGGTGGAGAATTTATTGCTCAGGTAGTAGCAGGGCAGGAGGTAGACGGTAAAGAAATTTCTGCAGAGATGGTAGGATCTTTTGGTAGTAAGCTGCCATACGCTGCTACCAACATGTATACTGACATGAAAAAGATTGACAACAAAGAGATAGCTAAGTCTTTCATGGATGTGAAGACGATGGCTGCAGAAAATATCTCTGATGTAAAGATATCCTCATGGTCTAATAAGATGGAGAAGTTAGGGCAGATCACTCCTGAGGAAAACCAAACTATCCAAAAGAATGTAGGTGTACTGAGAGAGGCGAAGGACCTATTAGAAGTTGGTGCAAAAGATTCGAAGGCAAAAATAAAAAGTAATCCTGTAGTTGAAGGTAGGCTATCGGAGTTATTAGTAGCAAAGGAAGAGTTGACATCTACTCCTAACAGACGATCAGTATTTTCTGAGAAGATATCAGAGATTAACAAAGAGATTAATGAGATAGCTACGACAGGGAAGATACCAAAAAGAAAAAGTAATTTAACCGAAGCGACATATGTTCTTAACGGGAAACTAAAAACTAAGACTGAGTTCATCAATGAGGTAGAGAAGATGTCTCCTGCAGAATTAGAGAAATCTAATATCCAAATAGAGAATGACGAAGAGGTATCAGGAGTGATCGACATGCTACTTTCGGAGGACACACCTAAGGAGACGAATATACCTGATCAACAAACCTTAGAGGATTCATTCGATGATGATGAGGTGGTATCTATGTCAGTAGCTACATTAGAAGAAATACCTGAGCAGTTTAGAGATAGGGCAGAAGGAGAGCTTAGGTTTAAAGAAAAAGAAAATATAGCAGGTCTTCCAATTGGAAAAGAGACAGGCAAATCAATTGATGGTGGGTTTAATTTTACATTAACAGGAAAAGAAATAAAAGAGTATGCAGCACAAAACACAGAGACAGTACAACCTAATGCCGAAGTTACTAACGAAGAAATTACCACAGAACCTGCGGCAACCGAAGTTGAGTCTATTGAGCCAATCAAACCATCTGAAAAAATTAAAATCAAATTCAAAGATAATAAACTAACTACGGAAGAGACTGACGGTTTGTTAATGCATATCGCTTTAAAGAAAAGTGAGAACAAAAAGCTAAACAAATTTGAGACTGCCTTAGCAAATAATAATGAGGCACGAATGAAAGAGATAGATACTATTGCTACTAAAGAGATAGGTTTAAATCAAGAGGTAGCCGACTTAGAGGCTTTGCTTAAAATACAAAATCCACAGTTTCAGTTGGAGGCAGGGTTAACTAATGTTCAGAAGAAAGTAAGTTTAGAAAAAGAGGCGAAGAAATTATTAGAAAAATCTAAAACAGATACACCTAAAAAAGAACCTAATAAAAAATTGGTATCTACGATAGAGGCGTACTCTAAGTTCGTTGCTTTATTAAGTAGATCATTCCCTAATGTAGAAGTGATCACTGATCAGAAAGCATTTGATAATTTGATCGATGACTTAGAGGCGAAGAAATTATTAGATAAAAACCAAAGGGTATACGGTGCTGTATATCAGGGTAAGTTATATCTTAATCCTTCGTTAGAGAATTACAATACTCCGATACATGAGTTCGGTCACATTTGGACAAACATTGCAGAGGAAGCTAACCCTGAGTTGTACGCAAAAGGAATACAACTTATTGAAGGATCTGAATATGTAGCTCAGATTGAGAATAACAAAGAGTATCAGAGAGTAGTTAATAAAATGAAGGAAGACGGTGCGACTGATGCTGATATTAAAAAATATATTTTAAAGGAAGCATTAGCTACTGCTATCGGAGACAAAGGAGAATCATTTGTTAGCGCAGTAATGAAGTCTGACTTTAAGAATTGGATTAATAAATTATTTGAGTGGGTCAAAACTTTAACGGGGATATCTAAATACACTCCCGAACAACTGCAGAACGTAGACCTTAATGAGTTCTTACAGGGAGTTGTAGTAGATCTATTGTCTCAGAAAGAAGTGTTCATCGAAGCTCAGGCAAATAGCTTTGAAGATACCTTACAACTAATGACAGGCACAACTATATCTGATATTATATTTACAGGAAGGCAGCAAGGGATACCTGATGCTGCTATAAAGCAGGTTCTACTAAAGCGTGGTTTTAAAGCAACAGAAATCAATGCAGCATTGGAGGTGGTATTAGAGCGTACCTTCTTAGGAGATGTTATAATTCCTGCTGAGTTCGGTAACATGGAAGGTGGGATGATAGAAGGTGGAAATTTATTCAACTCTATACGTGATGAGGTGCAGAAGTTTGTAAAGGTAGCGAAGGGAGCTACGCATAAAACCACATCAGAAATAAGAGCAAAAGCACAGGAGCTTCTTAGGTCAAGCGATGCTTTTAAAAACCAACCTGAGCAGACGCAGTTAGAGTTGATAGTAGCATTAGATAAAGTTACAGGTACACGGGCTAATGTAAGTATACAAAAAGAGATAACCGAAATTAAAAATAAACTCAGACAAAGAAAGGTAAGTGCTAAAAATCTACAGGAAGCAAAGCTAAGGATCAGAAATATGATTCGAAAAGCAATGCCTAAATCTTCGATAGGATATAATCAGGCAACTGTTAATCGATTAGTTGGAGTAGTTGCTAAGGCTACTCCTGAATCAATAGAAGCAGACACAGAGAGGGTGTTCGAAGAGATTAATAAGGTTAGATCGAAAATGAAAACTAATGTTATAGAAAAAATAAAGGCATTAGTAAAAAGAACGGCAAAGAAGAAAAGATCTGCATCAGGAAAACCAAAGTCGGGTGGTGTAGCATATGAGACACAGGAGTTTTTTAAGGAAAACTTAAAGGTATTAAAGATGATATTAGAAGGTGACTCATTTAGGATACAGGAGTTGAGAGATCGAGTGATAAATAATAGTAATATTATTACAGGTGCAATAGGAAAAGATTATAAAGACCTAACGAAGGAAGAGATACAAATATTAAATGAGTATAGCGCATACACTAACTTCATCGATCTATTAACTATGGACTTAGAAGATGTGCAACGTGTGTATGATGTTATGTCAGAGGAAAGGAAAGAGGGTACAGCTTTATATAAAGAAAGGAAAGCAGTTTGGGCAGATCAAATTAATGCAATCAATACCGAAGGAGAGCAATCGATTGTAGAAAACTTCCCTGAAATTATTGACTCCAATGGTCTACCAATGGATGATAACCAACTGACTGCAAAGTACCAAAACCTATATGAGCTTTACAAACAAAAGAAATATTGGACATGGGTAAAAGAGTATATAAAAGGATTTGATTTTACTGATGTACAGAAACTAATTAGAGACTTTAAGGGAGCTTTTAAAAACTTAGAGACACTGACAAATAAGTTAGATATTAAAGGTAGTTTCTTTACAGACAATATATATAAAAGATTAAACAGAGCAGAAGAGGTTTACTTAAAAGGATACTCTGTAGTAAATGAAAGGATAAATGAAATCGCTAACAGCATAGATGGAATTACCGATGGTCTTAAAGGAATAAAGAAATTAATATATTCTGATAAAACTATTGTGCTTAACGTCAGAAGAGTAAATAAAAAAGGAGAACTTCTTAATAAAGAACCGATGGCAATGTCGGTAGATCAATTACTTAGAGTTTATGCGTTATATAAAGATCCTGTTCAGCGTGAGAAATTAATTAAGCAGGGTTTTGATGATAATACTTACCAAAGAGTTGAGGCATTCTTAGACCCTAAACTAAGAGAGTTTGCAGACAAAGTAGTTAACTTCCTTAGTAGTGAATACTATACAGAAGTAAACGATGTATACCGACAGGTAAACGATGTCAATCTTGGTTTCATTCCTCAGTACTTTCCTACTCAGACAATACACTCTGAGCGTGTGTCTAGTGATGCTAGTTTTAGTGCAGCATTTAACGCAGAGATTGCACCATCTTTAAAAGATCGTGTTGATGCCACTAGCCCTGTATCTTTAGAGCCATCATTTAGTGGTGTATTGGAACATCACGTAAATACAACAGAGAGATATAAAGCATATGCAGTACCTACTAAAATACTACAGGGTATATTTAATAATGACTATGTAAAATCTTTACTTAAATCATTGCACCTAAATAAACCAATGTTATTACAGGTGAAATATGCGATCAATCCAAATACAGGTAGCGACCCTTTACAGATGGATATTATATCAAAACTTCAAAGTAAGTTTGTAGCATTTACATTAGGGTTAAAATTAATACAGATACCTAAACAGGCCACATCATTTATAAACGCTTTTGAAGAGTATAGCTTCTTAAAGAAAGGAACAGCTAAATATAATATACCTGGATTAGACGCTGTAATGTTTTCTTTCGACGTAGCAGTATTAGCTTCTAACTTATTAGCTGAACTCTCAGTAATGGGTTTCGAAAAAGTAACGAATACTAAGACTGGGTTTGTAGGACCTTTACAACAGGCGATGGGAATGAGTGCTTCTTTTCAGGATAGGATATCTAAGGGATTTGAAGGAGACTTAATTGGTTTATACTCAGGTCAGCCAACGTATAGAAATCCTGACGTGTCTCAAAATTGGTGGGGAAAATTAAATAGGAGACAAAAACAAATAGTAGCTTCTCCAACTGTGATTGGGGATATAGCAGGAGTTATGGGTTATATGGTAAACTACCGTAGGAATATTAAGAATGGTATGCCTAAAGCTGAGGCATTAGAAGCGTTTAATAATTATAACCAAACTCAGCAGACACGTAGACCAACAGAGAAGACTCCGCTTCAAATGGATCGGAATGTTTTTACACGGATGTTTACAACATTCGGTAGTGTTCTGTTTCTACAAATGAATAGGGTTATGCAGTCTAGTACTAACCTAATGAGACAGACCAAAGAAGCAATTAAGACAGGTGATCCTTCAAAAATAAAAATAAAAGATATACGTAAGATGTACATCAACTTAGGAGCAGCTAACTTATTATTCGTAGGTATGTCTAATATATTTAAACTAACGGGTGATGATGAAGATAGAGAAGAGGCATTAAAAAGAATGAGAGATGCTATGATTGGTTTAAATCTTCTATATAAAGTACCTTTAATAGGGGAAGTATTTGAGCAGGCAGCAATAGACGCAGAGGGTGGAAGAAGACAGGCATCTCAGGGATTAAACCCTGTAAGTCAGGTGTATAAAAAATGGCAACAGGCAGTTAAGTATGATGAAGAAAATGAAGTGTTCGCTGCAGCTAAAATAACAGCAGAGATGGCAGCAGGTTTTCAATTTGATCCTATTGTTGCTATGGCAGCAGGATTTACAGAAGGATTTGATGAAGAAAAAATGTACGACATATTGGGAGTATCATATAGCTATAGACCTAATACAGGTAGCAGTACTAAATCAAAGTCAAAAGACAGCAGACTAAGAGGAAGCAGTAAGTCAAAGACAAAGAAAGATAGTAGGTTGAGGTAAATAATTTGGTCACCTCATTCATAAGGTGACCAAATATATTTTCTATTTAAAATGAGCAGTCATTCCTAACTTTTTACCTTTGTTTGCTAAGTCAAGAATGTAGTCTGTTAATTCTTCTTCACTTCCTATGAATGCACTAAAAATCTCTAACTGAATTTCAGGGTAGGCGTGTCGGTCAGCTTTAGTTTGAATTAATAAATCCTCCCCACTACTTAAAGGATGTAATGTATTATCGAGGTACATTTGATCCTTACAGTTTATAAAAGTTTCGGATTCACAAATTCGCTTTGCAGTTTTATTACAAAGTGATTCGTAATTCTTTTCTCCTACAATAGAGATGAGATCTTTTTCAGATATTTTTTTCATGATGTAAGTTTTATTACCTCCAATTCTGATAACGAACTTTCGGTTGTGGTGATGAATTTAATTTATTTACTCCTATCTTTCCTAACAATGCTAATACAAATAGAAATATAAAGGAGATAGTTATTATTGTTATTGGTATCATAACTTATTTATTAGAATGAATTAATACCCATATGATCCAAAAGATTATAATTACATTTAGTACCATATTGTTCTTAGGTTTGGTTGCTCATGAAAATATACCATTAGTTCC